>Ga0256407_10007413_pt1 | contig 16512 bp, 14 predicted proteins | sample RumenRJG_04DNA_FD_193489 | JGI IMG/M metagenome (GOLD analysis project Ga0256407, IMG submission 193489) | Bovine rumen microbial communities from Lethbridge, Alberta, Canada - RJG_04 | ecosystem: Host-associated > Mammals > Digestive system > Stomach > Rumen | place: Canada: Alberta...
TTCCGATCTTAATTTTCACGATTGAAAACAGCAACGGTAAAATCGCAAAGTCCGTTCTCGCCGCAAGTAAAAAATCCCAGAGCGCACAAATTCTCTCCATCAATTCAATGCAGTCTATCACAGAAAAGCAAATAAACGAAGGTATCGATTACTTATCGCTTATGAAAGCTAACTTGGAAAACTTGAAAAAGGCTTTAAACTGACATGTTTCTGCTCAAGTGCAACAAATTAACACTGGGATACAACAACAAAGACATTCTTCACAGTTTTGATTACGGGATTCATTCCGGCGAATACCTATGCATCATAGGCAGAAACGGCTGCGGAAAGACGACGTTCTTGCGCGGCCTCGCCGGTGTTTTGCGCCCGAAATCCGGGAAGATCGAGCTGTGCGATAACCTCAGGCGAAACCAAATCGGCTATTTGCCGCAAATCACGATAGCGCAAAAAGATTTCCCGGCATCTGTCGAAGAGATCGTTCTATCGGCATTTCAAGGGAAAAGCCTGCTGTTGCCATTTTACGGGAAAGCCCTCCGCAAGCGCGCAAGCGAGTGCTTAGAACTCACACGGACAGAGAACCTGCGGAAAGAAAGTTTCCGCGAGCTTTCTGGCGGTCAAAAGCAGCGCGTACTTTTGGCAAGGGCATTGTGCGCGGCCGAGCGTCTGTTGCTTTTGGACGAACCCGTCACAGGGCTTGATCCAGAATCTTCAAGGAATATGTACAGCATCATCAAGGACCTTCACGAAAATAAGAACATGACTATCGTGATGGTCACGCACGACATTGAAGCAGCCCACAGCAACGCTACCCGAATACTGAATTTCAATGAATTAGCACAATAACGGAGATGCCCGCTTACTTCGACTGCGCTCAGCACAGGCTCCGGCGGGCATGACAATTTAGCCAATGCTAGACAAACTATTTTTCTACCTAGACTTTCCTTTTGTTCGTTACGCGATTATTGTCGGAACTCTGATCTCACTATGTTCCTCGCTTTTGGGCGTCACACTCGTTCTCAAGCGTTATTCCTACATTGGCGATGGACTTTCGCATGTCGCATTCGGAGCGCTCGCAATCGCAGCGGTTCTTAAAGTCACGAACAACATGCTCATCATTTTGCCCGTAACCATAGTCGTTGCAATTTTACTCCTGTGTGGCAGCAAAGACTCGCGTTCGGGCATTCAAATTAAAGGCGATGCCGCCATCGCCATGGTCTCGGCGGGGGCACTCGCTATCGGCTATTTGCTGATGAACATTTTCTCGTCATCGGCAAACGTCGCGGGCGATGTCTGCACAACGCTATTCGGCTCCATGTCCATTCTTACGCTCAAGCCAACAGATGTTTACCTTTGCGTCGGGCTTTCCGCAATCGTCCTCGTAACATTCGTCCTCTTTTACCACAAGATTTTTGCCATCACGTTTGATGAAAACTTTGCACGTGCGACAGGGGTAAACGTCAACGCATTCAACCTCCTTATTGCAATCATCATCGCTGCAATCATAGTCCTTGCCATGAATCTCGTCGGAGCATTGCTCGTTTCTGCACTCGTCGTTTTCCATCGCTTTCCGCCATGCGATTTTTCAAAAGCTTTTTCTCGGTGACTGTTGCTGCGGCCGTGATTTCCGTCGTCTGTTCTCTCACCGGGATTGTCGTTGCCATCCTCGCCGGAACGCCCGTCGGTTCAACGATTGTCGCCGCCGATATCGTCGCATTCTTCATCTTTTATATAGCAAGTTTCATCCGCAACAGGAGAACGTAAAGCACGATGTCATCTGGCCCCGAAGCGTAGCGATAGGAGAAGGATCCATATTTTTTCATCGGAGTTTTTATTTTGTACAAATTATCAACAATTCTACTTTTACTTCTATTCACAGCGTTTTCATTCGGCCAAACATCTACCAACTACGCTGACATTGATCTCACGCGAATGAGTAGCACCATGGTTTACTCGATGGTTTACCAAATGGTCACTGACCCTCAAAAATACGTCGGCAAACGCATCAAAATGAAGGGCGCTTTTTCAACCTACTTTGACGAAGAGACAGAGCAGCGTTTTTTCGGCTGCGTCATCAAGGACGCACTCGCCTGTTGTTCACAAGGACTCGCTTTTGAACTTGCCAAGCCCCGCAAATACCCAAGCGAATTTCCATCCCAAGGTACACCCATCACCATCATTGGCACATTTGAATTTGAAAAGATAGAAGACGGCATCGGCTTTCCAATAATCAAAGACGCCAAAATGTACAGATAGAATTTCACCCATACAAAGGATAAAAATGAAAATCAAACACCTCTCTCTTGCCGCGCTCTGCGCGTTCTTCGCCGCTTGCGGCGACAGCAATTCCACTTCAACCGATCAGCACGAGCACTTCGAAGCTGAAGGCTGGAACCTCTACTGGCCCGATTGGAAACTCGCCTACAGCGTCTACCAGGGCAAAGAAGACAAGAGCCTTGAAACGCTCCGCGTCAACGCAAACTGCCTTAGCGAACACTTGACGGTCAAGTTCCTCGATGACGAAAAGAAAGAAGTTTCCGCACCCAAGGACGACGAGCACACTCTCGGCTGGAGTATTGGCGACGAATCCATCCTCAACATCGAAGCTTGTGGCAGCTGGGGCTTCCACCTGAAAGGCGTCAAGGAAGGCGAAACAACGCTGACGCTCAAAGTCAAGCACCACGACCATGCCGACGCTCGTACTCCGGAAATCCGCATCATTGTTGATAAAGCCTTGAAGGCAGAAGATTGCCCGTTCCAGGACGATGACGACGACGATGATGAACACGAACATCACCACGATCACGAACACGAGCATGATCATGAATAAAAGCCTTATTAGGGCTACCATGGGGAGCCTCCTTTGCGGAGGCTTCCTTTCTTTTGCATACGCCCAAGAATTTGTCCAAGACTTAGGCAATTCAACAGTTATTGCCGAACAATCTAGCGAAACCATTTTAGACGGTCTCCGTGAAGACGAAGATTTAAAAGGCGAAAAACTCGACCGCAAAGTTTCCACAACCATTGCAGAAACCATAAAAAACGAACCCGACATCGCCATCCGTTCAATGGGTCCTGCCGCCGCGCGCCCCGTCATCAAAGGACTTTCCGGCAGTCACGTCACGCTTACCGAAGACGGTTCGTTTTGTGGAGACATGAGTGCCACCTCGCCCGATCATGCGGTCGCATCCGAAGTTTTAACCGCCCACAAATTACGTATCACACGCGGCCCACAAATTCTCGCACAATCTTTCGCCGCCGCCGGTGGCGTTATACACGTCAAGCATCAAGACATTCCGTTTGACGATTCACTTTTCCACGGCTACATCGCGAACTACGCCGAAACAGGGCAACCCGGATTTGCAACTGTCATAAACGCTATCGCTAACGTTCTCGGAGTCTCGCTCAAAGGTGAAGTTTCCGCGCGCAACATGGGCGACATGGAAACCGCCAAGGGCACACTTAAAAATACCAAAATCGAAAATCGAAGTTTCGCCATCGGCGCCGCCTACAGTCTCGACCGTTTCAAATTCGGAGCCTCGTACCGCTCCTTCAATTCCGATTACGGCATCCCCGGCGGATTCATCGGCGGGCACCCCAACGGCGTAGACATCGAACTATCCAAGCGAGACTTTACTTTGCAAGGACTATACATTCCTGCAGCCCGCCCCGATACTCTCAATGTCATCTTCCGTTACAATCAATACCACCACAAGGAATTTGAGACAAAGAAATACGTCGGTGCAGAATTTGCGGTCAACCAAGCCAATTTGCGCATTGAAAAATTCATCGCCAATAATGGTCCATTTTTCGGCATTCGCCTCGGCGGTGAACTCGACAACCGCTCTGTCGAAATGGGCGGTTACGTCTTTACGCCTCCGACAAATTCTTACGCCGCATCGCTATTTTCCATTGCAAGTTTAAATGGTTGGAACGGCCTAGAAATTACCTTGTCCGCACGACTTGGCGGAGCATTCTTCAGGCCACGTGAAAGCGTCGTTGCAGACAAAGACGCCATCGAAGACCGCAACTTTGCACTATGGGCATTCGCAGCCGAATTTTCACAAATCGTAGCCCCAGGGAAATTCCTGACTCTTGACGTATTCCGCACCACGCGCGCCCCGACCATCGAAGAACTTTACAACCAGGGTCCGCATCTCGCCGCCTACACATACGAACGAGGCTACCACAAGCTCGACGCCGAAAGCGGTTACGGAGCAGAACTCGAATTTCGAGATTACGGTGAGCACTTCAACTGGCGAGCCTCAACGCACATTACCTGGTTCCTGAACCATCTTGCACCACGCGCCACCGGCGACACCAACTGGTCCCAACTTTTGCCGATTTATCAAGTTAGCGGCGACGACGCGCTCCTCATGGGCGCAAACGCATCCATCGAGACTTCCGCAGAGCAGGGATTCTACGCCCAAGCAGGTGCAAGCTATGTTTGCGGATTTTACCAGAACGAAAACTGGAGCGACATGCCACAAATCCCGCCATTCCATTTCCATGCTGAAATGGCCTACATTTGGCAGCACGTTCGCGCAGGCTTCAACACGGAATTTGCACTTGCACAAAACCGCCTCGACCGCTACGAACAACGCACACCCGGCTACATCACGTTCGGTGCGCTCCTGGAATTCCACTGGGCACTCACGCTTGCCAATTACAGCATCATCCTCCGTGGCGATAATTTGTTCAACGCCGACGTACGCAATCACCTTTCGCGCCTCAAATCCGTCATGCCCGAGAAAGGACGCAATATAAGCATCCTCGCCAAAGTCGAGTTCTAAACAAGTCTCGGCCTAATTGTCATGCCCGCCAGTGTGCGGGCATCTCCTTTCTTAACCGCATAAAAACGCCCCCACATGGTCTCTTCCGCGCGATATTTGTATATTCTTTAGCGTAAAAAAGAAGATTTACGATGGCCGATAAAGAATTGCTTGATAAAGAAGTTTTAAAGACCGTTAGCCGCATTGAACTTTCTGTGCGCGGTACGCTTGACACCGTGATGACCGGAGCTTACCACAGCTCCTTCAAAGGGAACGGTATGGAATTCAGCGAAGTCCGCGAATACATGCCCGGCGATGACGTGCGCACAATTGACTGGAACGTGACCGCCCGAACCGGTACACCTTACGTCAAGAAGTTCATCGAAGAACGCGAAATGACCATGCTCCTCATGGTCGATGCATCCAGCAGCTCCGAATTTGGTTCTGGCAAGCAAATGAAAGGCGAAGTCATGGCAACGCTCACGGCTCTCCTCGCATTTGCCGCCATCAAGAACAACGACAAAGTCGGTCTCCTCATTTACACCGACCAAGTCGAACTTTTTATTCCGCCCGAGAAAGGCCGCAAACACGTGCTTCGCCTCATCCGCGAAATTCTCTACTTCAAACCGCAACACCACGGCACCAACACGCAAGTCGCCTTGGAATATGCCGGCAAGATTCTGAACCGCCGCGCCGTCGTCGTCGTGATGAGTGACTTCTTGGATGAAGGTTTCGAAAACGCATTCAAGATTCTCCGCAAGCGCCACGACGTTCTCGCCGTGTCCGTCGTCGATCCGCGCGAAATGGAACTCCCGTCCGCAGGCCTTGTAGAACTCGAAGACCCCGAAACCGGCGAAACGCTTTTGATCGATACCGGCGATGCCGCCTTCCGCGAAGCATTTGCCCGCGAAGCCAAGCGACAAGGCAAAGCGACCAAGGAACTCTTCCAGCGCATGTCGATTGACTTTGTCCGCATCGAGACGCACGACGACTTCAAAGAAACTGTCGCCCCGCTCATCGAACACTTTAGGCGTAGGGCGAAAGCCGCACGACTCTAAATCCAGTTCTAAACATTTGTCGGTTTATAACCATGCAAAGCGCCCTCCATCCGAGGGCGTTTTTACATTATTTAGCAGACAAGTTCTCTTTGAAGTTGTACAAGAAATAATTTCCTTCGGCTTTTCTCAGCACCAAGGATTTTCCCGCTTTAAGAATCGTGTACGGCGAACCGACAAAGGAACGGTAATCCATTTCGCCATCCAAGCGGATATCGTCTAGCGACGAATACTCCTTTTCAAATACGTAATGCCCGTAACTCCGGCCGGAACTTAATGTGGGATAGACAAAAAGATCGGTTCTGCCAAGAAAATACACATCGTCATTTTCTTCGTCCACCAACTCGGCGTATTCACGCACACCAAAAAACTTCTTGATATCATTCTTGACGTCTTGGCCGTTCTTGGAATTTCCTGCAAACACCATGGAGCACGCCAGAATAAAGACGAGCGCCAGCACTCTCATTTTTTCAATCAACATTTTTTCCTTTGTCGTATCAAACTGTCGCTGGTCTATACCCGAGCAACTTCATGCTATAAAGCGCAGTGCCCTTGCTGATGCTACGGACGCCCGTAGCGTATCCGAAAATCTTTCGAAGCGGAACATCGGCTTTCAAAAAATGCGTTTTTCCGTCGCCTTCGATTTCCTTCACCTTGCCTTCACGAGCTTGGATGTCGCCAGTCACAAGGCCCGCAAAATTCACCGGGCATTCAAGCGAAAGTTCCATCACAGGTTCATACAACTGCACATCCGCAGGCTTCACGAGTTTTGCCACCGCATCGGCACAGCACTTCTTGATCATCGGCGGAAGCGCCCCTTCTGTCCATTCAAAACGATGGACTTCAAAACGCACACCGACAAGCGGCCCCTTGCCGAGTACGCCGACTTCAGTCGATTCCAAAAGCGCCGAGCGCACACCCGCCAAAATTTCAAGCGGAGCCTTTTCCATAAATTCCGCAGACAAGCGAATATCATGCGCATCGCCCTCTAGCGGAGAAGCCGAGATGCTGATGGACATTTTATGCGGTCCAATCTGGAACGTATTTTCTGCAGGCCCTACTTCGCGGCACAGGCGTTCTTGCCAGCGCACCTCAGGGCTGCCGGCACGCACTTCGCAACCAAATTCACGTTTGAGTCGAGCGAGCAAAACATCAAGCTGCACTTCGCCCACAGTATGCAAATACCAGAACCCGCCATCGTCCTTTTGCACGCGGAAACTCGGATCCATTCGCGCAAGCACCGAAAGGCTGCGCTCCACGTGGGCGTAATCTTCCGTGCGTACGCACTCCACACGCGTCTGCAACAACGGCAAATAATTTTCGCTGATGGACGGCGCAGCAGTTCCAGCAGCATTCGAGATTGCTTCGCCTCTCTCGTCTCTCGCCTCTCGTCTTTGTACTTTCGCTTCGCTCAAGTACCAACTGTTCGACTCAGTCATGTCAAACTTCGTTTGCCGCGACATTCGTCTTGCACAGTTGTCGTCTAAATAAATCACCTGCCCGAGTTCTGTTTCAAACGGCGACACCATTGCATAAATATCGCCCGCACGGATTTCATCGACAGGCAAAAGCATATTCGCCTTGAGCCTAGAGAATTCAAAACCCGCCGGCCAATCACGGCGCAGCAAATCCACATGGCTGCGGAACAGCGAAATTTCGCCCACGCCACGGAAATGTCTCAAGCGCACAACTTGTCCAAGTTCATTCTCGTTAAACGTCGGGACTTCCGGCAAAAAGAACGAAAGTGCTGTCACGAGGCTACGAATGCCAAAGCCTTCCAGCGCGGAACCCGCATAACAAATCACATATTCATCGCTTGCGGCAAGAGCCTTGAGTCCGCGTAAAAGCATCTTCGGCGGCACCAGCTTATTTTCAAGCGCAAGCGACAAAATCTCATCGTCAAAGTTGCTTGCAAATTCCACAGCCTCGTCGTAATACTTTTTTAAAAGCGCACGCTCTTCCGCCGCACCCGCATCCGATTCCCAACCGTCATCGAGAACTTCTGTACCCGATTCCGAATGCACCAAGCGACTCTGGCTCAGCACATCAAGCATCGCACACATCTTGCCGTTTTTAAACTGCGGCACAGACATGAGCACCGGGCGCACTCCAAGCGCTTCTTCAATGTTGATGAGCGTCTCGTCCAGCGAATAATCGGGATTATCGAGCTTATTTACGAACAAAATTGTACGCACACGGGATTCGCGCAACTTGCGAAACGACGCAAGCGTCTGCGTCTCGACGCCACTTGCGGCACTCACCACAAGCACTGCGCCTTCCACAGCCGTAAGCGCCATATCGACTTCGGCTCCGAAATCGACATGCCCCGGCGTATCAATAAAATTGAACCATGTATTTTTCCATTCGAAATGCGCCACGCCACTTTCAATCGTGATGCCGCGCTCCTTTTCTTCGGGCATGTAGTCCATCGTGGCAAGGCCATCTTCTACGCGCCCCGGGCGGTGAATTTCACCCGCTGCAAAAAGGATTCTCTCAGAAAGAGTCGTCTTGCCCGCATCAACGTGGGCCAGAATAGCAATATTTCGAATCGGCTGTTTCATAAGCCCAAAGATACATTTTTACTGGTTCATGAACGAAAGCTTCAATGCGCTGTCATAGAGGCGTTTCGCCCAGGATTCATGGCTTGCAGATTCGCCATAAAGGTCATCCAGAATCGTACGGATTCCTGCCACGCCACCGCCTTTTTTCAAGATGTACACCACAAGCAGGCTAATCACACCAAGCGACGAGTTGATGATATCCAAGTCCGTATTCGCAAGCTGAAACGCCGCCAGATGATACGCATCCTCGGAATTTTCCTTGACAAGCCGATCCACATCTGCAAGCGTTTCAAAGCGTAAGAACTTCAGAGCCTTCAAAAACGGCATCAGCGAAGACTCGTGAATTTCAGCCTGGTTGATCGCCGCAATACGCTGATTCAGCTTATCGAACGGTCGCAACTTCAGGTAATTCGTAAACGAGTCGCCATTCAGCGCCACTTCATCAAAGCGCCCCGAATGCACAAGCGACTGCACATGATACCTGTAATTATTGATATCCGTTCGGATTTTGCAGAACTGTTCATCGACAAGTTCCAGCATGCCTGCAAGGCGATTCAAGTTGCGCAAATATTCACGCGGAATTTCAAAACCCGACTTATAACCCGTATCGTGATCCAGCACCGCCCACACATGCTGCAAAGCCGTGCGCATCTGAATTTCAAACTTAATCTCATTGAATTCAGGGCACTCCGGATCTTCGAACAATGCTTTCGGAATGGTACATATAAAGTGTAACGAGTTATAGCCAAAGCTATCAAGTTCGTGCATTTTGCGCTTGTCAACGCTATTTTTCCAATCAATTTTAAACAAGCTCTCGACAAGTGCCGCAATTTTATCCACATCGTCATTATAGAACGCAATTACGCGGGCACCCAAAATATCGGTCAAATCCGTCAGAGACTTGTACTTGCCATTTTTACGTTCAAGCTTTTCAGCAAGGCTTGCCTCGGCCTTGATTCGCGCTTCAACGGCAGTCACATAGATATTATTTTCCGCTACTTTTTTCTTGAGCAAATCGCAAACAAAATCTCTCAACCGTTCATAGACCGGCATCTTTTCGCGATAATCCTCAAGGATCATCGTTTCAGCAGGATTCAGCCCATATTTTTCAACAGAGTCTTCGTTCATTACTTTCTACCGCCAAATATTTTTTCAATCAAGTCCGTAAATTCAGCGTAAGCAAAAGTACCTTCAAGTTCTTTCAGCGACGATGCCAAACCGCGATAATGCCATTCATGCTCTTTAATATCGCTCACGTGGAAAATTTTCCAGAGTTCATCGCCTTTTTGGACAAAATCACGATAGATGATTCTAGCATTGCTTAGCTTATCGCCCATCGCCACAATCTTTGCATCGCGGCTGGCATGTGCCAAGCGATCAATCGCCGCCTGCTTGCGGGCATGCCAGGAATCCGATTCGCTCACGCCTTCCATGAACACGTCCGATTCTTCTTCCACAAGTTTCGCCACGCGATCGCCAAACTCTCGACGGATATCATCCAACGTAACAGACGTATCTTCAACGGTATCGTGCAAAGCCGCGGCCGCCATCAATTCCTGATCGTCCGTCATCGTCGCAACAATTTCCACAGCCTCCATCGGATGGACAATGTACGGGAAGCCCTTCCCTCGGCGACCCGTACCGGCGTGAGCCTTGACCGCAAAAATAATGGCCTTGTCAAGAACAGATGTATCCATATTAGTCTTCCAAGAAATATTGGACACTAGTCACTACGCGGACTTTTTTGATATACGGCGTATTTTCATCGCGGTCCTCAATAGAGAACTGCCCTTGCGTTGCCGTCTTGATTTTTCCAAGTTTGCTATCGGAATCCAAAGCGAATTTCTCGGCCGTAACGCGAGCATTCTTATTCGCTTCATCAATCATTTCAGGCTTGATTTCATTCAGACCGTTAAAACTATAAACTTTACGATAGCGGTAATCGCCTTCGCTAAAAGCAATTCCCTGTTTTAAAAGTTCACCCTGTCGGCCCATCAGCTTGCGAACCTTATCGACATCCTTAGAAGCAACAGTCAGCACAACTGTCGCCACGTAACGGAAAGCACGTCTATCATTGTTGTAAAGTTCACTCTGGGCATCTACAATATCCGTTGAAGAACGGCTGATTTCAGATTCGTCAATGCCATTGTCCCGCAGAAACTTTTCAAGCGTTGCATTTTTAGTTTGTACAGTCTCGTAAATTGCCGAAAGATCATTGCCCAGCTCCTTGTACACAATCGGCCATATCACAAAATCGGCCTTAACCACCCGTTCCGATAGTCCCTTTACGGATACGATTCGTTCACGATCTTTCGTGTGCATCATGGCGCAATAAAGAAATGCTCCAAGCCCGAGAATAGCAATTGCCAACACCAACGATTCTTTAACTCTAGACATATTTTTCTCCTTTGCCGCGAAACACCCACGGCTATAAGTTTAATATACAATCTTGAGTAGTTAGTAGTCACTGGTCAATGGTCATTAGTCGCAAACATCCCCTATTTTCTCTCGTCTCTCGTCTCTAGTCTTTGTACTTTCGCTTCGCTCAAGTACCAACAGCACGGCTCGGTCATGTCAGTCTGCAAGCAGTCTGCCGCGACTCTCGCCTTATGCAGTTGTCGTCTAATTTCTATATTTGCTCTCGTAACAAAAACCCGCGTGTGCGGAAAGGATAATCTATGTCTAAACTGACTGATTCTAAGGAATGGAAGGCCCTCGAGGCCCATGCCGAAGTCGCCAAGACTTGGCAGATGAAGGAACTCTTCGCAAAGGACCCGACTCGCGCCGACAAGTTCAGCGCTGAAGCTTGCGGACTTTTCCTCGACTACTCCAAGAACATCATCACCGACGAAACCATGGCCAAGCTCCAGGACCTCCTGAAGTCCGCCAATTTCGAAGACATGCGCGCCAAGTACTTTGCAGGCGAAAAGATTAACACCACCGAAAAGCGCGCCGTGCTCCACACCGCACTCCGCTACAAGGGCAACGATCCGATTTGCGTCGATGGCAAGGACGTGATGCCTGAAGTTCGCGCCGTGCTCAAGCACATGGAAGACTTCACCCACCTCGTCCGTAGCGGCAAGTGGAAGGGCCACACCGGCAAGTCCATCAAGTACGTTGTAAACATCGGTATCGGCGGTTCCGACCTCGGTCCGGTGATGGTCACCGAAGCCCTCAAGCCCTATGCAGAAAAGCCGATTGCAGGCGAATACTCTCCGGAAGTCTACTTTGTTTCTAACATCGACGGCACCCACATGGCCGAAACCCTCAAGAAGGTGAACATCGAAGAAACGCTCTTCATCGTTGCTTCCAAGACGTTCACGACTCTTGAAACCATGACGAACGCCGAAACCGCTAAGGCAGCCGTCCTCAAGGCATTCAATGGCGACAAGTCCGCCATCGCAAAGCACTTCGTCGCTCTCTCCACCAACACCGAAGCCGTTACCGAATTCGGCATCGACCCGGCAAACATGTTCGAATTCTGGAACTGGGTTGGCGGTCGCTATTCTCTGTGGTCTGCAATCGGGCTTTCCATCAGCCTCCGCATCGGCTTCGAAAACTACATGAAGCTCCACCAGGGCGCCTACGAAATGGATCAGCATTTCAAGACCGCTCCGGTCGACAAGAACCTCCCGGTCATCCTCGCCCTCATCGGCGTTTGGTACAACAACTTCTTTGGCGCATCCAGCTACGCCATGCTCCCGTACGACCAGTACCTCCACCGCCTCGCTGCCTACTTCCAGCAGGCCGACATGGAATCCAACGGCAAGACTGTTGATCGCGATTCCAAGCGCGTGAACTACCAAACGGGTCCGATCCTCTGGGGCGAACCGGGTACGAACGGCCAGCATGCCTTCTACCAGCTCATCCACCAGGGCACCAAGATGATTCCGTGCGACTTCATCGCCCCAGCCAACAGCCACAACAAGATTGGCGATCACCACCAGAAGTTGCTCTCCAACTTCTTCGCTCAGCCGGAAGCATTGATGAACGGCAAGACTCTCGCCCAGGCTCAGGAAGAACTCCGTGCCGCAGGCAAGTCCGAAGAAGAAATCGCATTCCTCGCTCCGCACAAGGTGTTCGAAGGCAACAAGCCGACGAACTCCATCATGATGGACTACGTGAGCCCGGAACGCCTTGGCGCTCTCATCGCCATGTACGAACACAAGATCTTCACGCAGGGCGTTATCTGGAACATCAACAGCTACGACCAGTGGGGTGTTGAACTCGGTAAGCAGCTCGCCAAGAAGATCCTCCCGGAACTTGCAAAGGCCGATGCCGAACTCCACCACGACAGTTCCACCAACGGACTGATCAAGTGGTATAAGGCTCACCAGGCCTAATTAGACGAAAGGACACTCGCAAGCTCGCTACAGACGAGAGACGAGAAAAAAGTCGCAGCACTCAAGCTGCGACTTTTTTTGCATTCAAACATTCGCACATTTTCAAAATATTTTAGCCACGCAACTTGCGGACTCTTATATTTCCACGCCCTTTTCCTTGAGTACCGCCATCACCTCGTCATACGGAAGCGGCTTTGAGTAATAATAGCCCTGCACTCGGCCACATCCAATATCCTTCAGGAAATCCAGATGTTCCTTTGTCTCCACCCCTTCCGAAAGCGTACCGACATGCAACTGTTTTGCCATGTCCACAATGGCGCGGATAATCACCTTGGACTTTTCCGTAAAGTTCCGCAAGAACATCATGTCGATTTTCAAAAAGTCAAAATCGTAATCTTTCAGAACATTCAATGATGAGAATCCCGCGCCAAAGTCATCCATCCAGACTTCAAAACCGTCATTCTGGAAACGCGTCACTTGTTCACGAATAAAGCCATCCTCGTCGCCATCCAGCACCGATTCCGTAATCTCGATATGGATCATCTCATGCGGCACGTTGTATTCCCTGGTCAACCGCGTAAGTTCCTTATAAATGTCACTCAGCTTAAAATCCAGACGCGAGAGGTTGAACGAAATTGGAACGCACTTATGCCCCAAATTCGTCTCCTTGCGATACTTTTCGCAAACCTTCTTGAGCATGAACAAGTCGAGTTTCTGGATCAAGTGCGCATCCTCAAGGATGCCGATAAATTCTACCGGCGGCAAAAAGCCATGTTCCGGATCATCCCAACGGGCAAGCGCCTCAAAGCCACAAAGCTTATTCGTATTGATATCCACAACAGGCTGGTAATACACCTTGATGTATTCATTTTTCACAGCCTCGTCAATGTGCGCAATCAAGTACATTTTCAAGCGCTCGCGAGCGCCCATCTCGTCGGCATAAAAAGCAACATATTCATCATAGACGCCCTTGGTCGTCGCCTCTGCAAGGCGCGCACGCATAAAGCAACGTTCCACATTTTCATTTTCTACACGTTGCACATACACGCCCGCCTTGATTTCAAGTACGCCTTGAGTTGAGAAGCCACGGATTTTATCATGGGCTTCTTTTATCTTGGAATCTACCCCGACTGCATCGCCCACCGCACGGAAAGTATCGCATGACACGTGAGTCACATAGCGTTCTCCAAACAGCGACTTAAGCGTATCCGCCATAAAGCACAAAGCCTTATCGCCCTCTTCAAAGCCAAACCTTTCGTTAAACGCCTTAAAATTATCCAGGTCGAAAACGAAAAAGGCATAACGCTTTTTAGGATTTCTAAAAAGCAAATCCTGCACATAGTTCGTGAACAGAAGGATATTCGGAAGCCCCGTAAGTTTGTCATGGTTACGAGCAATTTCCGCCTGCTGAGTCAAGCGAACCGTCCTAAAAATAAGCTTTACCGCAATCGTAAGCGTAAGCCAGAAAAGCCAAGCCACGAACACCAGGTAATCCAAAAACACAGGCGTCACCTCGATCATGCGCACACACACGTACATGGCGAGGTTCACAAGCAGGCTAAACAGCGTGACAAAACCCAGGAATCCAAAACGCGTAAAAATCTGCGTATTGCGGACAAACAAAAGTTCATTCCAGAGAAGCCGCCACCAGAAGAAAATTGCAACCAGATTCACCAAAGCAGCGCCGATCTGCGTCTTGCCCACCACCATGCCGAGATACCCTACACCGACAGAAGCCGAAAGCAAAAACAGCGATTGCGACCAGTGAATGGACAATCTTTTACTGAAAACGAAAATCGCAAGCGGAATCAGCAAAATGCGGCTCAAATAATCCACGACCACATCAAGCATCAAGGGAACTTTGTCCATTACACACGAAAGCAGGTACAAAAGCCCATGATAAATCAAGTCCGCATAGATCATGAACGGGGTCAGCGAAAAAACGGCACCCCAAAAAAGTATTTTCTTCAGGTTCTGTTTTTCACCAAGCGTCGCCAGCGTAACAAGCAAAAAGCCGCTCGCCAAGAGCGACGGGAAAAAGAACACATGATTTGCATAATCCCAAAAATTTATCATTGCTAATACCCTAGTATTATAAATATAATGTATAACCCCATCCCGTGCACACGAATGGAAAAAAAACGCGCATTTTAGGCGCTATACATTGGAATAAACGCTAGGGATTTACTTCACTTTATCAAAATCAAGCCCGTCATCGACCGGAATCGGTTCATTCAAATTCTGGACATTGACGTCTACCGGATCGGGAGTTCCAAGATCCGTCGGCGGAGCAGGCATTTTTGTCACTTGGACAGTCTGATCATCGCGACCATCCTTTTTCAACTGCACTTCACTCGGATTGTTTCCAACACCGATTACAGCAGGACAACCCCTCGGATTATCGCACGCACAGCCTAAAACGAACAAAGCAAAAGCAATTAAAACAAATCTCATGATTTTAATATACAAAAGAAGTCATAAATGGGCAATTAGTCACCGAAAAACGCCCCCAATGCGCCCGGCAGCAATGTCAAAATTTTTAAATTTGGCGCGGAAAATTTATTTGGGAGCAATGCATGAAATCCAAATTACTCTTAGCAACGTCAATTTTCGCAATCTTCGCACTCAACGGCTGCCTCGACCAAGTCACAGAGGCACCGGACATGTCGGCACTGGCCTGCACAACGGAACCGCTAGACGACGATAGCGGTCTCAAGATTATTTGTGGTGGCGATTCTGTAGGCGTCGTCCTGAACGGCAAAGACGGAAAGGACGGTAAAGATGGTAAAAACGGCAAGGACGGCAAATCAGGTGCAGACGGTAAGAACGGAAGTGACGGGACGTCGTGCCGCATCGAAGAGAACAAGGACATCGACGGGTTCGAAGTCTTCTGCGGTGACGAAAAGGTCGGTGAATTGCGCAACGGCAAGGACGGCGCAGACGGTAAGGACGGAAGTGACGGGACGTCGTGCCGAGTAGAAGAGAACAAGGACTTTGACGGGTTCGAAGTCTTCTGCGGTGACGAAAAGGTCGGTGAATTGCGCAACGGCAAGGACGGCGCTGACGGTAAGGACGGAAGCGACGGAACATCATGCCGCGTTGAAGAGAACTCTGAAGGCGACGGTTACGATGTCTTCTGCGGCGACAAGAAAGTCGGTGAATTGCGCAACGGCAAGGACGGCGCAGACGGTAAGAACGGAAGTGACGGAACGTCGTGCCGAGTAGAAGAGAACAAGGGCATCGACGGATTCGAGGTCTTCTGCGGTGACGAAAAGGTCGGTGAATTGCGCAACGGCAAAGACGGTGCTGACGGTAAGGACGGAAAAGATGGGGCATCCTGCCGCATCGAAGAGAACAAGGACATCGACGGATTCGAGGTCTTCTGCGGTGACGAAAAGGTCGGTGAATTGCGCAACGGCAAGGACGGCGCTGACGGTAAGGACGGAAAAGACGGAACGTCGTGCAGAGTAGAAGAAAACAAGGACATCGACGGATTCGAGGTCTTCTGCGGTGAAGAAAAGGTCGGTGAACTGAAAAACGGAAAGGACGGCGCTGACGGTAAGGACGGAAGTGACGGGACGTCGTGCCGAATCGAAGAGAGCAAGGACATCGACGGATTCGATATCTTCTGCGGTGACGAAAAGGTCGGTGAATTGCGCAACGGCAAGGACGGCGCTGACGGTAAGGACGGAAGTGACGGGTCATCCTGCCGAATCGTAGAGAGCAAGGATATCGACGGATTCGAGGTCTTCTGCGGTGACGAAAAGGTCGGTGAATTGCGCAA
>Ga0256407_10007414_pt1 | contig 16512 bp, 16 predicted proteins | sample RumenRJG_04DNA_FD_193489 | JGI IMG/M metagenome (GOLD analysis project Ga0256407, IMG submission 193489) | Bovine rumen microbial communities from Lethbridge, Alberta, Canada - RJG_04 | ecosystem: Host-associated > Mammals > Digestive system > Stomach > Rumen | place: Canada: Alberta...
GTGCCGCACTCGGTGCACAGGTCGGGGTTGATTGAATACTTGTCACCCTCAGAGATTGCCTCTACGGGGCACTCGTCGATACAGGTACCGCATGCAATGCAGTCTTCGCCAATTACGTAAGCCATAATCTTGTGTGTTTTTTATTTGTTAATAATGTTATTTCGGCATAGAAACAAGGTTTGAGCTTGTTGTTTGTACCTCATTGTTATGATGCAAAGGTAGATAATAATTTGATACTACCTACAAATGATTATAACTTTTTGCTCAATTTATACGATGTAAAAATTGCAGAGACAACTAAAGCAAAAACATCTTTTCAGCCCAATAGACCATGATGCCGGCCACGTAACCCACGAAAGCTATCCATGAGATGTGCTTCATGTACCAGCCGAAGGTTATCTTCTCCAGTCCCATAACCACTACGCCTGCTGCGGAGCCAATGATGAGCATCGAGCCGCCCACTCCGGCACAGTAGGCCAGCAGTTGCCAGAAGATTCCGTCGACCGCCATGTCGCCCGTGGGGGCCACGGGATACATACCCATGCACCCAGCTACCAGCGGCACGTTGTCTATTATCGACGACAGCACGCCTATGATGCCTGTTATCAGATAGTGGTTGCCGTCGAAGGTGGCGTTGAGCCCCTGGCCGAGCATGGTGAGCACGCCGATAGTCTCTAAGCAGGCCACCGCCATGAGTATGCCGAGGAAGAAGAGTATGGTGGACATATCGATGCGCGAGAGCATCTGGCTGACGCGCTTCTGCATGGAGCCTCTGGCCTCGGCTTCTTTCAGATTGGCATAGAACAGCTCAGTGACCGTCCAGAGCAGCCCCAGTACGAGCAGTATGCCCACGAAGGGCGGCAGGTGGGTGATGCTCTTGAAGACAGGCACGAAGATGAGGCCGCCCACTCCGAGGAAGAAGATGGTCTTGCGCTGAGTGTCGGTCAGGTCTTGGCTGTTTGTGGCTTGTGCCTGCGGCGTAGCTGGTGGCAGGTTGCCCTTCAGCGACAGCGACAGCACGTAGGCCGGCACGACCATCGACACCACCGACGGCACGAGCAGCTCGCTCAGCACGCCTTGGGCGGTTATCACGCCCTTGTTCCAGAGCATGATGGTGGTGACGTCGCCTATCGGCGAGAAGGCACCGCCCGAGTTTGCTGCGATAATCACTAACGAGGCGTAGACGATGCGGTCGCGCTGGTTGGCGACGAGCTTGCGCAGTATCATAATCATCACTATTGATGTGGTGAGGTTGTCGAGTATGGCTGAGAGGAAAAACGTCATGAAGGCGATGCGCCACAGCAGTGCTCGCTTGCTGTGGGTCTGCATCACGTTGCGCACGAAGTTGAAACCTCCGTTCTGGTCGACAAGTTCCAACGATGGTCATAGCTCCCATGAGGAAGAAGAGCGTTGTGGAAGTAGAGCCGAGGTGACGCTCTATTGTCTCGCTCACCACGGCGGTCATCTGGTCGCCCACGGCTGTGGGCAGGTAGCTCTCGGGACTCAGCATGAGCAGAGTCCACGTGGCTACGAACATCAGCAAGGCTATGGCGGCCTTGTTCACCTTTGTCAGGCTCTCGACGGCTATGAACAGGTAGCCGACGCAGAACACTGTAACGATAGCTATTGTAAGTGTGGTCATGGCTTAGAGCAGTTTGGCAAATGTTGCAGCCTCGCTGCCTTCGTAGAAACGAGGCTCCGTGACTGGCTGGTTCTGGAAATCGGTGAAACGGAAAAGCTGCAGGGCGCAGAACTGCTGGTCGGCGCTCAGGCAGAGCTCCAGCCGATAGTGGCCCATGCCTACGGTCTTGGGCTTGCCTTTCTGGTCGAGTTCGTCACCCATCTTGCTTATCGGCATATTGATCAGTCGCTCTATGCGCTCGCCCTCGGCAGGCACATATTCCAGTACGTTGGCCTTGACGGCACTCTGCGTGGGAGTGTAGATGGCCTTGGTTGAAAACAATGATTTCTTGATCTCTATATTATTGTATGCGGAAATGGCAGCAGCCATCTCCAAGTTTTTTACGCTTGGCATAGTTGTTGTGCTTTGATTGATAATAAAAATGAAAAGAGTGGGGCGGTGCTCGTCCTGCTGCCAGGGGCGGCAGATAGGGACGGGCTGTTGGCGAACAAGCTATGCGCTAACAAATGATGTGCCTTAGCGCCACTACATAGTAATAGCGTAAGGCCGACACGCAGAAGGGGGCTGTCTCGAGCCTGCACCTGCTGTCGTAGAGGGGGATAGAATGGTTGTCGAACTGATGGCGCACTGCCCCTGTGCATGGCGTTATGGTGCGTTGGGGCTTTGGACCATGAGAGGGTATGAGCCGTTGCGGTCGCGAGCTGCACACGCGGCTGAGATGCGTGGCATCGGTCAGCATGGCTTCATGGTGGTGGTGCCGCTCGGAAGATGATACTGATGCTTCGGTCTGGGCGTGTCCTTTGTGCTCAGGCACGCACTCGTCTTGTGCCCAACACGTTGAGGTTGTCAGCAGAAGGACACCCACAAATGCCAGTATTCTCGTCAGCAACTGTATCATAACAGCCTGCAAAGTTAGGCATTTGGTTTGACAATCTGGAATTTTGGTTAGTTTTTGTGATCTCTCACCACCACCACCTAAAAGTGAGGATGTGGTACATCCGAAACTTGATATGCCTGAAGCGTGAACTTAACGGTAAGTCCGCCGCCGGGAGTAGGAAGGGCTGTCACGGTGCCTCCGTGGGCAACTACGGCGTTCTTGACGATTGCAAGGCCAAGACCGGTGCCACCGAGCTTGCGACTGCGTCCCTTGTCGACCCGATAGAAGCGCTCGAAAAGATGTTCCAGATGCTGTGGCTCTACCCCAGGGCCATTGTCGCTCACGGAGAACTCGTAGTTTTGGTGGTTCGCCGGCTTAGCGGTGATTTCAACGAGGGTAGCCCCTGTGGCGTAGGCGATGGCGTTGTCGATGAGGTTGCGGAAGATACTGTAGATGAGGCTGGAATCACCGGCGACAATGACGTGCTGGGGCATCGTCAGGCGTGGCGTGATGCCTTTCTGTTGGAGTGCGAGAGCTGTGTCGTCGAGGATGCTGCGAGCAATCTGCGCAATGTCTATCTTCTGGCGTTTTTCGCGAAATTGGAAGTGGCTGGCATCCATTTCGTCTAACTGTGTGAGCGCGCTCATGTCGAGCAGCAGCTTGTTCATGCGCTCGCTCTGGGCATAGCAGCGTTCAAGGAAATGCGTCTTCTTGTCTTCGGGCATATCGGGATTGTCGAGAATGCTCTCCAGATAGCCGTGGATGCTCATTGCAGGGGTCTTCAGCTCGTGGGCTGCGTTCTGTGTGAGCTGGCGCTTCAGCCGCGCCTTGTCTTCCTCGGCGTGTCGCAGCTTCCAGTAGAGCATGATTATGGTGTGGCTGATGTCGCCCAATTCGTCGTCGGGACGGTTGCGTTCCATCTCATTGTCGAGCGGTTCGCCCTTCTCGGCCTTGATTGCAAACTCGCGCAGATAGCCGATATGCCGGCTGATGCGGCGTGTGCTGATATAGAGCACGCTTCCCAGGAGCAGGGTCAAAGCTATGGAGAAGTAAATATAGGTGTTGTCTGCCCGTAGCGATTGCGTCAGCTCGGTAGAATAGGGTACGGCGGTGCGCACGATGACGTTCTTGAAACGCGTGGCGGAATAGAAGTAGGTCTCGTGGGTGGACTGCGACGTTCGTTTGAGGGCGAAGCCATGGCCGTCGCGCAGTGCCTGCTGGATTTCGGTTCGTTCAAGATGATTGTCTAATGAGTCTGGATGGGGCTCATTGCTGTCGAGCAGAACCCGTCCTGATTTGTCGATGACCGAGACGCGCAGCCCTTTCAGCGGATGCAGCCTCACATATCTGAGGAAACGCCGCCTGCTGGTGATGCCGTCCTCTCCCAGCACCTGCATGATGTCGTAGTTATACATCTGCAGACGCGAGTGGAGAATGTCTATCTTGTACTCCTTTTCACGCTTCTGCTGATAGAAGCAGAAGCAAAAGGCGAAAAGAAGGAAAATACCCCCGATGCTCAACAGCAGGTTTCGCTGAAAAGAGCTACTTCTCGAAGTAGTAGCCATAGCCTACACGTGTTTTTATCTGTTTGCCGTGAGATCCCAGTTTCTTGCGCAGTCGGGTAATGTTGACATCCACCGTGCGGTCGAGTACAAACGTGTCTAACGGCCAGCAGTATCTCAGCAAGTCTTCGCGCGAGTAAACGGTGCTCGGATGTTGAAGTAGGAAGGAGAGCAACTCAAATTCCAGCTTCGTACACTGCAACTCCTGATGGTCGACGCTGACGGTCTTTGCCCTTAAATCAAGCTCAATACCTTCATAATAGATAGAGTCAGACGGTGACTTCTCGTCCCACGGATCATACTGATAAGCTCTTCTGAGCACTGCATTGACTCTTGCTTTCACAGTTTTCATGCTCAGGGGCTTTACGATATAGTCGTCAGCACCGATGTTGAGCCCCTTTACCATGTGGTTCTCACCGTCGAGTGCCGTGATGAAGATGATGGGAATCTGCGCCGTGGCAGGGTTCTCCTTCAACTTGTGTGCCATCTGGAACCCTGAAATGTTATCCATCATCACATCCAGAAGTATTAGCTTGTATTCTGTCAGGTTTAGTGCCAATGCCTCTTCGGCAGAATTGGCGGTGACTACTTCATAACCTTCGGTTTCAAGGTTGTATTGCAATATCTCGCAGATATCCAATTCGTCATCAACAACAAGTATTTTCATAAATGTTCGTACAAGTAGTGAATTGAGTCGATAATAGTTTTGGGCGCAAAGGTACTGCTTTTTTCCGAAAAGTCGGAAAACTGGTGTTACATTGTTATGACATTACGCAAACTGCTTGAACTGCAACAACTGTGTAAACAACGAAGCGAGGATGTGCCGGAGCGCATCCTCGCTTGTTTACTTTCGCTATGGACAGGTGTCCTGTGCGGTTGGGTTGATTATTCGATGCCGAGGGCAGCCTTGGCGTTCTTGTCCTCTGGGTCGAGCTTGATGAGCATCTCGTAGTAGGGCTTGGCAGCTTCGAGGTTGTTCTTCTCACCCCAGTGGTAGTAGCCCAGCTTCTTGAGAGCCTGCTTGAGATAGCCTTTCTGGTTGTCGTTGAGGTCGGTCTTGTTGCCCAGTTCGTCAACAATCTTCTGGTTGTACTGCGCTCCAAGGTCAGCCTTGCCAGCCTTGTCAGCGATGCCGGCTGCTATGCCGTTGGTCCAGCTGGCATACTCTGGGAACTTCTGTATCATCTGGTCGTAGATGCCAAGAGCCTTGGTGTAGTTGGCATCCTTGTCGCCCTTCTCTGCTTTGTTGACGTAGATCTGAGCTATGTTGGCATAGTCTATGATGCTTGCTTTCTTGTTCTTGGCCAGATACTTCTCGCTGTATTCGAGAGCCTTGTCCTCCAGTCCCATCTTGGTGTAGGTTTCCGAAATCTTTGCAAGCGGCTCTGTTGCTTCAGGACTCTTGGTGAGGGCCTTGTGGAACTGCTCGATAGCCTGCTCGTGCTTGCCCAGACCGGTGAGCGCCTTGCCGTAGTAGGTGTGGTCGGTGGCGTTCTTGTCGCCCTCCATGCCGGCATAGCGGATGGCGATAGCCTCGGCACCTGCAAAGTTTTCAACTTCTACAGCTGACCAAAGACCGAGCTGGGCGAAAGTGGCGTTCTTTGGGAATTTGTCCATACCGAACTCTGCTATGCTGAGAGCCTCCTTATATTTATTGAGCTGTACGGCAGAGATAACGTACTCTACGAGCTGTGTCTCGTCGAGGTTGTTGCGGTCGCACTTTGCAAAGTTCTCGAAAGCCTTGTCGAACTTGTTGCCTGAGAAGAAGGTGTGGGCAGCCTCGGCCTCAATGGGGAAGTCGGGCAGCTCCTGACGCAGGCGGGCGTAGGTCTGTTCGGTGATTGCCGGGTTGATGTTGCGGTAAACCGAGGCATAGCGCATATAGCTGACGGGATTCTTCGGGTCGAGGCTCATGGCTGTGGCATAGTGCTCGGCGGCCTTTCCGCCGTTGCCGGCCTGATCTTTCACGGCTTCGATGTCGCCCTTGAGGATATAGGCTTCGGCCTGAACCTTCTCATTCTTCTTGTTTCTCGACAGCACGAGCTCAGCCATCTCGTCGGCCTTCGCGAAATTCCTTACCGTCAGGAACGAGCTTCCGAGAGCCAGAATAGCCGGAGCGTTCTTCTTGTAGTCTGAAATGAATGACTTTGCCATCTTCTCGGCTCCCGGAGCCTTGTCCTTGAGAGCCTGCGAAACGGCGTTCAACTGCTGGGTGTACTCAGCTTCCTGTGCCATTGTAGGTGCAGCGATACTAATCAGCGCGCCTACCATAAAGTATTTTAATGCTTTCATAATGCTTACTGTTTTCAGTATTGGTTGTTATTGGTTTGTGTTCTCGATGTATATGATTTTCACAGATGCGGAAAGTTTAATGCTTTAACATTCGTTTTCATTTCCGCCTTGTGCTTACTGTCTTAACCATGATGTCGCCGCGGTAGGGTAGCAGTCCCGACTTGAAGATGATGAGCTGCCCCGTGGGGCCGGCGATGTAGTTGGCAAAGCTGTTGGGCAGTCCCTTCTGCGGGTCAACAACTATTGCGTAGAGTGTCCGCACGAACGGATAGCGTCCGTCGAGCATATATGCCTGATAAGGTTTCCAGCTGTTCATGGGCGTAGCCTTGTCCTTCACCGATACCGACATGACGTTGATGTTCTTCTTGAATGTGGTGTTGGTGGAGTCGCGGTGGTCGTTGAGCCAGTTAGAGCCTATCACACCGATGGCGTTCGGAGTGTGGTCTACATAGTTGATCACCTCCTTGCTGGTCTTTGCGGCAACGATGTTTGTGCTGTTGATGGGCTTTCCTCCAAGTATAGAGTCAACGACATAATGGAGTGTGGCCGAACTTTGGTTGTCGAACACCACCTCTATGTTACCTCGTTTCGAACCAGGCACCACGTCAGCCCAGTCCTTGGCCTGTCCGCTGAGAACTCGCTTTACGTCGGCAACGGTGATGCAGGTGTCCTGGTTGGCGCGGTTGACAATCAGTGCCAGTCCGTCGTAGCCTATTGGGAACACTTGGGGGAGTTGTCTTTTCGTCTTGAGATACGCAATCTCGCTTGGCAACAGACCGCGCGAGGTGATGAAAAGACAAGTCTTGAGGTCTTTGATCATCTGCAAGCCTTCAATCTCGTTGGTGTAGCGCGGCTGCAGATGTGCCTTGGGAAATTTGAACTCGAACTGCTTGCGCAATTCTTCTATGATAGGACTAAAACTTTCGTCAGAGACGAACTCAATCGTCCCTGACGTCGGTGTGTCTGTTCTACCGTTGACCGGCTTCTTCTCGCCGGAGCAAGAACAGAAGCTGGTCAACAGTATAAATCCTACTAAATTGTAGAATGTTGTTCTTTTCATTTCTTATTACTGAAGTTTGAAGTTCACGGGGAGTGTAAACCAAACGCGTGCTGGCTGACCGTTGTTCATACCTGGGTTCCACTTAGGCATACGCTTTACGGTGTTCACAGCCTCGCGGTCGAGTGCTGGGTCAACCGAACGCACTACCTGCACATCGGTTACGCGGCCATCTTTCTCAACAACGAATTTCACGATAACGCGTCCTTCGATGCCGTTCTCGGCAGCCACGGCTGGATATGTAAGGTTTTGCGACAGCCACTGGTTTACGTTACCCTTGAAGGAAGGCATCTGCTCAGCAACGGTGAACACCTTGTTCTCCACTTCCTGCTTCACCTCCTGCTTTGGAGCCTCTACTGGTGGTGGCGGAACATTGACGGCGATGTCGTTACGCACGGCCTCTACGGTACGGTCTTTCGTACCCTCCTGGTCTACGTTAGACACAGCAACGTCTTTCTTCAGCTGGTCCATCTGCTTCACCTGGTTTTCTTCCTTCACCAGTTCGTCCTTCTTGATGACCGGGGCGGTAAACTTCTGGGACTCGCGTACCTCAGGAATTTCCTTCTTCGGCTCAATCTTCGGCTGAACTTTAGGTTTGTCTTCTTTCTTCTCTTTCTTAGCCTGCTCCTGAAGTTTTGACAGCTCCATGGCTTCCATGCGTGCAATGCGCTCCTGCTCAACCTTGTCAGCATGAACCTTCCAAGCGAGGAAACCGCCCACGATACTTGCAGCAACGACTAAGATAAGAATGGACTTGATGTTTCGGCCAGAAGTGCCCTTGCGCAGCTGGTATGCTCCGTAGGCTTTGTTCTTGTTGGCGAACACCATATCGACCCATTTAGGATCTATCAAATCGATTTTTGCCATTGTTTTCTTGTTTTAATTGTTAGTTAAATCATCGGCTATTCAACGACATTTCGCGAAGACAGCAACTTCTTGTCGTCGTCAGAAATCTTGTCGATGACGTAAGTACCAATACTCAAGATCTGCATTTCGTCGAGAGCGTCAACCAAGTTCTTGTATGAGGCGTTGTCAGTAGCCTTGATGACGATGGTCAGTGTAGGAATCTTTCCATCTTCGAGCTCACCACCCTTGATTTTAATCAGTTCCTTCTGGAAGATGCTGTCTGGATACAGCTTCGGGTTCTGTGCTTTCTTCTGGTGGAGAGCCTTCACGGCCAGCTCAATGCGCTTCACGGGCTTGGTTCCATCTTCAGTGGCATGTTCGCGCAGCACCTTGCGGATTCCCTGGTCGCCCCAAGTTGTTTCCTTGAGCCACTGGGGATTGTCATACTGCGGAATACCCTCACCATAGTAGAGCTTGTTGTTGGCAGCCACATACAGCGTGACGGCCTCAGAAGCCTTGGCTTCGTTCTTCTGCTTCTCTTCTGTGTTCTTGTCATTACTTGGCATGGTCAGCTCCATGGTCTGGGGCTTGCTCAGTGTCGTACAAAGCATGAAGAACGTAATGAGAAGCATCAGCATATCCACCATCGGCGTGAAGTCGACGCGAACATTGATTTTTTTCTGTTTGCTTTCTTTCTTAGCCATTATTTGTCCTCCGCTGTTTTGAGATTGGTTATCATGTAGTAATGACTCTCGTCCATATCCTGGAGCTCATTCATGACCTTCTTCACAGTCTTGTAAGGTGTGGCGGCATCGGCCTTGAGGGCAATCTTTATTTCCTCGTTGGCTGTACGTGCTGCGTCAACCCACTGCTGGAACTCCGACATTCCTCCGTCGATGCTGTCGAGGGGTATACCCTTTGTAGGCAGCACCTTGCCACGGTTCTGGCTCGACATAGAGAGGTATCCGGCAAGTTCCTTCATCGGAACACCGAAGGTTGATTCCAGACGGAAGGTCTTGATTTGATTTCCATTCAATTTAACTCCGAACCGGCCTGTCATGTCGTCAAGCGTGGCACCCAGCTGGTCGGTGTTGTCTATACTCATAAACACCTGTCCTTCGCCCGTAGGCTTTCCGGCGGCGTTCTTTTCCGGACTGACCAGGATGGTGAGCACACCATTCTCAGGCACCTTGATCTCCGAGATTGAACCTGGCGTGACTACCTTCACCGGCTCGTTCTTTACGAACGTAGACGTTAGCATGAAGAAAGTCAGAAGCAGGGTCATCACGTCCGACATAGGCGTCATGTCAATCCAGATGTCACTCTTCTTAACTTTTACTTTACCCATAGTGATAATTTGTTTAAAGGGTTGGATAACATCCTTCGTTTTCTTGCCATCCGCGCCTTGGCGCTTGTTGCTTTGTCTGTGGACGGCTTAGCGAAAACGATAGCAAAAATTAAGCCTCTTCTGCGTGGTTTGCTTCGTATGTCTGAGCGATTGAGTAACCAACTTCGTCGAGTGCGAATGTCAACTTGTCAACCTTGTTGGTGTAGTAGTTGTAGGCTACAACGGCGCACCAAGAAGTACCGATACCGAAAGCGGTGTTGATAAGTGCCTCAGAAATACCGGCAGAAAGAGCTGCAGAGTCAGCACCACCACCAGCAGACAGAGCCGAGAACGAACGGATCATTCCGACAACCGTACCGAGAAGACCGGTAAGTGTACCCAGAGTAACGATGGTAGCAATCATCGGGAGGTTCATGGTCAGCGTAGGCATTTCGAGCTGCGAAGCCTCCTCGTGAGCCTGCTGGATCTTAGCAACCTTCTGAGCCTTCTTGATGCCGCTGGTTGCTTCCATCTCTTTGTAAGCGTTGAGCGAAGCCGAAACCACGTTGGCTACAGAACCCTTCTGGTTGTTGCAAAGCTGCTGAGCCTTGGCAAAGTCGTTCTTGTTGAGAGCCTCCTTGATGTTGGCTACGAACTTGGGCAGGGCACCCTTGCCGAAAGCGGTCTTCAGAGCCAGCCAGCGCTCGATAGAGAGAGCCAATACGGTGAGCAGCAATGTGTGGATGACAGGCACGATGACACCACCCTTGAAGATTGTACCCCATACGTTGATAGGTGTTTCCTTGGTAGCGTCGGCGAAGTTAGCCTCACGTCCCATCCAGAAGTTGAACAGAAGAACTGCAATGATTGCGCAAACGACGATAATCCAGAATGCGCCTCTTACTCCCTGAAAGCCCTCAGACTGTTTCTTGGGGGCTGCTTTTTGTGTAGTTGCCATAATTGTTTTGAAATTTAAATTTTAGTTATTGATGAATTAAGTTGTTGTAAATGTCTGACTTGATGTTTGTGTGATGTTATTCTTAACGTTTAGGTATTAGATTTATTGCCGAACAGGGCAGTCTCACAAGCGCAAAGATAGCAATTATGTAGGAAACAAAACGGTTGTTAACACTTTTTAACTGCGCCTTTCTTTACCTTTAAACTGCCTGTTACGCTATGGTGCATAGCCGATAGACGTTCTGCGGTCTATGCTATGCACCATATTATATAATGTGTAATGCTTTCTGCTGTCCTTGCGGCTGTCATTTCAGCTGTGCCAGGGCTTCCTTTATGCGCCTCATGGCCTCGCGAATGTTGTCGTCGCTCGTGGCGTAGCTCATGCGGAAGCAGTCGGGATCGCCGAAGGCGTTGCCTCCCACTGTTGCCACGTGGGCTTCTTCGAGCAGATACATGGCGAGGTCCGACGAGGTGTTGATGGTTCTGCCGTTGCAGCTCTTGCCGAAGAAGCTGCTGCACTTGGGGAACAGGTAGAACGCGCCCTGCGGAGTGTTCACCTCGAGGCCGGGGATGGCTTTTGCCAGTTCCACTATCAGGTCGCGGCGGCGCTCAAAGGCTTGTCGCATCTGCTCCACGCACTCCTGACTTTCGGTGTAGGCAGCCTCGGCAGTCTTCTGGCTCACCGAGCAGGGACCGCTGGTGTACTGTCCCTGGAGCTTGTTGCAGCCCTTCACTATCCATTCCGGCGCGGCCATGTAGCCTATGCGCCAGCCGGTCATTGCGTATGCTTTCGATACACCATTTATAATAATGGCGCGCTCCTTCATGCCCGGGAACTGGGCGATGCTCTCGTGATGACCTATGTAGTTGATGTGTTCGTATATCTCGTCGGCCAGCACGAAGAGGTCGTCGTGGCTGAGGATTACGTCGGCCAGGGCCTTCAGCTCCTCCTTGCCGTAGACGCTACCCGTTGGGTTGCTGGGCGAGCAGAGTATCAGCATCCGCGTCTTGGGCGTGATGGCAGCCTCAAGCTGCTGGGCGGTCATCTTGAAATCCTGCTCGAAGCCGGCGTTTACGAACACCGGGGTGCCGCCCGCCAGCAGCACCATCTGCGGGTAGCTCACCCAGTACGGAGCCGGGATGATAACCTCGTCGCCCGGGTTCACGAGTGCCATGATGGCATTGCAGACACTCTGTTTGGCACCGTTGCTCACCAGAATCTCCGATGCCGAGTAGTCCAGGGCGTTCTCCCTCTTGAGCTTCTCGGTGATAGCCTTTCTCAGGTCGGCATATCCGGGCACGGGCGAATACCTCGAGTAGTTGTCGTCGATAGCCTGCTTTGCTGCCTGCTTGATGTGGTCGGGGGTGTTGAAGTCGGGTTCGCCCACGCTCATGTTTATCACGTCTATGCCTTGTGCTTTCATTTCGCTGCTCTTCTGCGACATGGCGAGGGTCGCAGAGGGAGCCAGACGGTTGAGTCTGTCGGATAATTGTGCCATATTGTTGGTGTTTTTGTTATTCTGGTTGCAAAATTACAGATTTTCGTTTGTTCTGCGAAACAAAATGAAAGAAAAATCAATCCAGATGCAAATTGTGTCCCATGCGCTCCTTTTTGGTCTTCAGGTAGCGGTAGTCGTACTTGTTGGGCCTTACCTCGATGGGCACGTTCTCCACTATTTCCAGTCCGTAGGCTTCCAGTCCCACGCGTTTGGTGGGGTTGTTGGTCATCAGGCGCATCTTGTGAACGCCCAGATGGCGCAGCATCTGAGCACCGCAGCCATAGTCGCGCTCGTCGGGCTTGAAGCCCAGATGCACGTTGGCTTCCACCGTGTCCATGCCCTGCTCCTGCAGCTTGTAGGCTTCTATCTTGTTCATCAGCCCTATGCCTCGTCCTTCCTGCTTCATGTATATGAGCACGCCCTTGCCCTGGCTCTCTATCATCTGCATCGCCTTGTGGAGCTGTTCGCCGCAATCACAGCGCTTGCTTCCCAGAATGTCGCCCGTGGCACACGAGGAGTGGACCCTCACCAGGATAGGTTCGTCTGGCTGCCACTCGCCTTTGATGAGTGCCATGTGCTCCAGTCCGTTGCTCTTCTGGCGGAAGGGGATGAGCTTGAAGTGGCCGTACTCGGTTGGCATATCCACTTCCGAGCCCACCTCGATGAGCGACTCGGTGCGCAGGCGGTAGGCTATGAGGTCCTTGATGGTTATTATCTTCATGTCCCACTGGCGCGCCATCTGTTGCAGCTGCGGCATACGCGCCATGGTGCCGTCGTCGTTCATTATCTCCATGAGTGCTCCGGCGGGGTAGAGGCCAGCCAGGCGGCACAGGTCGATGGCAGCCTCGGTGTGTCCCGAGCGGCGCAGCACGCCGTTGTCCTGGGCGTAGAGGGGGTTGATGTGGCCGGGTCTGCCGAAGGTCTGCGGCGTTGAGGCCGGGTCGGCCAGCGCGAGTATGGTTGCAGCACGGTCGTGGGTCGACACGCCGGTGGAGCAACCTTCGAGCTTGTCCACGGTGACGGTGAATGGAGTGCCCAGCACCGAGGTGTTGTCGCTCACCTGATGCGGCAGGTCGAGCTCCTCGCAGCGGCTCAGGGTGATGGGGGCGCAGAGCACGCCGCGTGCGTTCTTGAGCATGAAGTTCACCTTCTCGGGCGTAATCTTCTCTGCTGCGATGATGAGGTCGCCCTCGTTCTCGCGGTCTTCGTCGTCGACAACGATGACGAACTTTCCTTCTTTGAAGTCTTTTACAGCATCCTCAATGCTGCTCAGTTTGAAATCTTCCATATCGTGTATGTGTTTTTTCTGTCGGAGTGGGCTTGCCGTTTATGTAGTCGCAGTTGTTAAGAAGCCAGAAACCATCCATAGATGTTAGAAGCCTGAACGTTTCAACATCTCGCGCATGGCGATGTATTCAGGGTTTTTCGTGATGTCGCGCTTGGGACGCAGGGCGTATCTGCGCTCCGCTTCGTCTGCCATGTCACGGAAACGGCGAGCTTCTTTGCCGTAAAGCGTAGGTATTGCCTTTATTGCAGTTGCCATAAGTTATGTGTTCGTTTTAATGTCGATATTAAAGGGCGCGCGCCGAAACAGCACAGGGTAATGAAACTTGTGTGTCAAGCCCCATTGTTTGTCGTCTTGGCGGCGTTTACGCCGCAAAGTTACGACAATTTTCTAAATTGGCGATAAGATTTCACTCAAGTTTAGGATGTTCCACATTCTCTTTTGATTTCTGAGGCAAGTCGGTCGGGAGAGGGAGGATATTGACCGAAGCTGCAAAACTGACCCCTAACCGTCCCTCCCCTCACAGTTCCATTGATTTGTAAAATAAAAATGGCGAAAAACGCGCCGCCGGAAAGTGCTGTTTCAGAGCAGGGAACTGCTGTTTCGGAGTCGGAAAATGCCTTTCGGGTGGCTGGAAGGCGTGGCGGAGAGGCGAGGAGGTTCCTTTTTCGGACAGTTTCTGGTGGCTTTCTCACTGCTTTTCTGGCTCTGCGGCTTCTGGTTTAGCAACTTTCTGCTTGTTTGCTTATTGGTGTTTCCGCCACGTGTCTGTCTGCTCCCTATTCCTCGCAGGTGGCTCGCAGGCATTGATGGACTGCTGCCTTGCGAGGAGTGGGGTGGCAGAGGCTCCTTCGTAAAGCCCTTGTAATGAGGTGGATGGCGCGCTACTGGATTTTACGGAGGGGGCTGTAATGTTTCTCCAGAGGCTCCGTAACATTGCTACGGGATAGCTGTAGCACTTCTCCGGAGGCTCTGTAGCGTTGCTCCAAGGCTGTTGGAGAAACGTTACCGCCCCTGTAGGAAAGGCTCGCAAGCCCACTCGCGGCTCACCCCGAAGCCTGGGGAGCAAGGGGCCTGGGGCTGTTTCTGCTGCGCAAGAGGCTCCTTTTCGTGGCTTCCGGGAGTTATAGCGATACCCGAAACTCGCCTGTTTGCCGCCTCTTGCCTGCTTGCCTGTTTACGGACGAGTATTCAGAGTGTAGTTGTAAACATATTTCGCGCAACGGCGATTGCTGCTCCGATGCGTCTTGGGCAGTCTGAAGTCATGGGGAAAGCGAGCGGCGGACAATGAAAAAGTCGGAGTAATTTGCTTTTTACGGAAATAATGCTTAATATTGCAGTCGGTTTTTATTACAATATTTACTAAATCTAAGACAAGCAACAATGAAAAAAGCATTTCTGAGCATTGCCGCAGTGGCTGTAGCAGCCATCGCAATGGTATCGTGTGGTAACAACACTCCCAAGAACGCTGAGCAGAAAGACTCCGTAGCAGCCGTAGACACCGCTGCCGCAGCTGCACCTGCCGCCGCTGCTGCCGCCGAGCAGACAGCTTCGCTGGCCGACATCGTTGCCAAGGCCAAGGCCGAGGGCGACAAGTGGAGCGAGGACGAGTGGAAGGAGCAGTTCAAGCAGGCCATGCTGGCCTACAAGCCTTTTGCCGTGGAAGTGGATAAGGCCGGTTTCAGCGACCTCGACAAGCTGAAGGAAATAGAGAAGAAGTATGTCAACTATCCTGATATGCTCAACGAGATGGCTGAGCAGGCCAAGAAGACAAAGGGCGGCAAGGTGATTACCGACCAGTGGCTGGCCGACATGATGAAGGAGCTGGGTATCCCCAAGATATAAAGGCTACACCTTCATTTATATAACTCAAGTTTCGGTAGTTATTATAAATAAAAAAAGAGTGCCCCGAAGGGGGCAGCAACCCCATAGCCCAGGGCATCGCTCTGGGTTTTATGGTTCTATAGCAACCTATCCATCGGGTCAAAATCATTCTGGCGCACGAAATGCTTTTGCCCTTTCAGGGCAAACGATGATTGTGTGATATACCCCGGGTGCTGCTCGGGGCTGACTGATTTTTGGCCTTTCAGACCGAGTGTTGCGCTTTGCGAACCTTTCGCTGAGTAGTTACTTTTACAGGCAACAGTGTTAATATGAGTTAACGGGGAGAGGCTGTTGGAAGCTTTTATGTACATTTGCAAAGTAAGGAACTTGACTAATTTTAATGTCTGTTATATGAAGAGAACTGTTTTGACGATAATGATGCTGTGTCTGTGGGCCTTCTGCGCAGTGCAGGCACAGTCTGTATGCAAGGGCGACAAGTTCTTCGACGGTGCCACGCTGTGGGAAGTGCAGGCCATCTGGGGCAACAAGACCGTGTTTTTCGTGGGCACGGGCGAGATATATATGTCGCTCGAAGTGGTTGATGCCGCCCGTGGCGAATACAAGCTCGTGCCTTCGAGTCAGGCCGACGAGCCGTCGATACCCGGAGCAGAGTTCGGTTGGCGTGTGCAGTACATACGCAAGGACGGCATGAACTTCCTTGCAGTGCGCAAGCCCGACGGCGATGCGATGTGGACGATGGTGCTCACGCCCGACAACCTCAATGACTGCATGGGGCAGGAGGCTGCTCTCGAGGCAGAGCGGCCAAGCGATGTGACGTCGAACGCGCTGCTCAACCGCTACTATCTGTCGAAGATAGCAAGCAAGAAGGAGCTGCGCCTGCTGCGCAACGAGATACTGGCGCGCCACGGCTACCGCTTCCAGTCGCGCGACTTGCAGGAGTGGTTCGGCCAGCAGCCTTGGTATAGGCCCGGCAACAACAATGCAGCCATCAGCCTTAGCATCATCGAGCAGACCAACGTGCAGCTTATCAAGAGCGAAGAGGCTGCCAGACAGCGGTAGGCAAAGCCCGTAAAGCAAGGCGGACGACCATAAAGCAGTTGCCGTTTCCAGCATCATCTACTCAGATTGGTGTGGAAACGGCAACTGTCTGTATATATATAATAAGGTGTATTCTCACTCGATGGAGTGCAGGTGCTGGCTAAAGCTGACTTATCCGCCCTACAATCTCGTTGTTGGTGTTGCGTATGGTGATGAGGTCGCGGAGCAGACGCAGGCGGAAGCGCCACATTCTGAAGTAGAAGAAGATGCCTGCCGGCAAGATGA
>Ga0256407_10007416_pt1 | contig 16510 bp, 14 predicted proteins | sample RumenRJG_04DNA_FD_193489 | JGI IMG/M metagenome (GOLD analysis project Ga0256407, IMG submission 193489) | Bovine rumen microbial communities from Lethbridge, Alberta, Canada - RJG_04 | ecosystem: Host-associated > Mammals > Digestive system > Stomach > Rumen | place: Canada: Alberta...
CCTTTAGGCGGTGCTCAAGGTCAGGCTTCCGATATTGAAATTGAAGCAAAAGAAATTTTAAGAATGCGTTCTACTTTGAATGAACTTTTAGCTAAACATACAGGACAGCCTCTTGAAAGAATTAAGAAAGATACCGAAAGAGACTACTATATGTCCGCTCAACAGGCTTGTGAATACGGTTTGATAGATAAAGTTATTACCCCCTCTGAATTTGGCAGGAAATAGTAAGAATGTTTGATAATTTATCCGAAAGATTAAAAGAAGTAATAAGAAAAACCTCGGGAAATGCCTCACTTACCGAAGAAAACATGGCAGAAGCCCTTCGGGAAGTAAGACGGGCATTACTTGAAGCCGATGTTAACCTTGTTGTTGTAAAGTCTTTTATGGCATCAGTTCGAGAAAAAGCAACAGGTGCAGAGGTAGTTTCGGGAGTAAATCCTGCCCAACAACTCGTAAAAATTGTTCATGATGAAATAACGGAACTTTTAGGAAAAGAAAATTCTCCTATTGATATTAACGAAAGACCTGCATTGATAATGATGTTGGGACTTCAAGGTTCAGGTAAAACAACATCAAGTGCAAAACTTGCATTAAAGTTAAAAAATGAAGGCAAAAAGCCTTTGATGATTGCGGCTGACGTTTACAGACCCGCTGCAATTTCCCAATTAAAAACTCTCGGTCAACAAATCGGAGTTGATGTATTTACAATAGACGGTTCAACAGATGTTCAAAAAGTTGTAGGTGACGGAATAGATTTTGCACAACAAAACGGATATCACCCGATAATTATAGATACCGCTGGTCGTTTGCAGATTGATAACGAAATGATGGCAGAATTGTTGATTATCGACAGAATTTATCATCCTAAAGAAAAATTACTTGTTATTGACTCAATGACAGGGCAAGAAGCCGTTAATGTCGCAAGAGATTTTGATGCACAACTTGAAATAACGGGAACAATATTAACCAAAGTTGACGGTGACGCAAGAGGCGGTGCCGCATTGAGTGTTGTTCATCAAACAGGAAAACCAATCAAATTTATGGGGCTTGGTGAAAAAATCGAACCTCTTGAAGATTTTCACCCATCAAGACTTGCAGACAGAATTCTCGGAATGGGAGATATTGTTTCACTCGTTGAAAAAGCACAAAAAGTCTTTGACGAAAAACAGGCACGAGAATTTGAAGCAAAAATGAAAAAAGCCGAATTTTCGTTTGATGATTTCTTAAAAATGCAAAAGCAAATGAAAATGTTCGGTTCTGTTGAAAATCTTCTCGGAATGTTACCAATTCCGGGATTAAACAAAGAAAACAGACAAATGATTGCAAACGAAGGCGAAAAGCAATTGAAAAAAATTGAAACTTTCATTTCAAGTATGACACCGGAAGAAAGAAGAAATCCTTCAATTTTAAATTCTTCAAGAAAACGCCGTTTGTCGTTGGGTTCAGGGCTTCCGATGCACGAAGTGAACCTCATTTTAACTCAATTTGACCAAATGAGAAAAATGATGAAGGGCTTTTCTGATGTTAAAGAAAAAGTTAAAAAGGGAAAAATGAAATTACCGAAAATGCCGAATTTCCCTAATTTTCCAAATAACCCCAATATGTTCGGCAAGTAGAGTATTAGTATAAGGACTGGAACTTATGATTATAGTAATGGAACCAAAATCTACGGAACAACAAATACAGGCAGTTGTTCATTATCTTGAAAATAACGGTTTTAGAGCAGTATTAAACCGTGGAGATATAATGACGGTTATTGCGGCGATAGGTGACAGAAAATTATTTCAACCTCAAGCAGTTGCGTCATATGAAGGTGTTCGTGAAGTTAAACTTATTTCAGAGCCTTATAAACTTGCCTCAAGAGAAGGGCAATCCGAAGATACCGTTATTGAATTTGAAAACGGCGTTAAAATAGGCGGAAAAAACAGACCGCAGATGATGGTCGGCCCCTGCTGCGTAGAAAAAGATTTAGACGGACTTTTAAGAGTGGCAGATGCAGCAAAAGAATGCGGTTGTAACATTTTAAGAGGCGGCGCATTCAAACCGAGAACGTCACCATACGATTTTCAAGGATACGAAGAACAAGGTCTTGAATACCTGAGAACTGCTGCCGAAAGAACAGGAATGCTTGTTGTGACGGAAGTTATGGATACAATAGATTTGCCGTTAATCTGCCAATATGCAGATATTTTGCAAATCGGTGCAAGAAATATGCAGAACTTCAAATTATTAAAGGCTGCAGGTCAAACAGGCAAACCGATTTTATTGAAAAACGGACCTGCCGCAACCATAAGGGAATTCTTGTTAGCGGCAGAACATATACTTTGTACGGGAAATCCGAAAGTTATTCTTTGCGAAAGAGGGGTAAAAGGATTTGACAGTATGTACACAAGAAATACTCTTGATGTTGCTGCAATACCTGTTATAAAGAAATATTCTCACCTTCCGATAATCATTGACCCGAGTCACGGAACAGGAAGAAGATATCTTGTAGAACCTCTTGCAAAAGCAGGTCTTGTTGTAGGCGCAGACGGTGTCATGATGGAAGTTCACCACGATCCCGACAGAGCATCTTCCGACGGCGCTCAAAGTCTTACAATCCCTCAATTTAAAGAAACAATGAAACGCCTTAACAGATTGATGGATATTTTACAGGAAGAAACAGTTTAATAGTGTATAAATTTAATTTTGAATTAGATGATTTTCAAAAAGAAGCCGTAAACCACATTGATAACGGTAAAAGTGTAGTTGTCTGCGCTCCTACGGGTGCAGGAAAAACTTGTATTGCGGAATATGCAATTCAAAAAGCACTTGAAGAAGGAACAAAAGTTGTTTATACAACTCCTCTAAAGGCGCTTTCTAACCAAAAATTTAATGATTTCGGACAAAAATACGGCATTGATAAAGTCGGTCTTTTAACAGGTGATACCTCGATTAATCGTGATGCACAAATAGTTGTTATGACAACCGAAGTATTCAGGAATATGCTTTACGGAACAAATCTCGGAGAACTTGCAAAAAATCTTCGAGGTGTAAAATATGCAGTTCTTGACGAAGTTCACTATATGAACGACGAAGAAAGAGGTACTGTCTGGGAAGAAAGTATAATTTACTGCCCGACAGATATTCAAATAATTGCTCTTAGTGCAACAGTTGCAAATTCTCAGCAGTTATGCGATTGGATAAATACTGTTCATTCTGATACGGAATGTGTTTATACTGATTTTCGCCCCGTTCCTTTAAGATTTTTCTATTACGATTCGTCAAAACCGTTTGATGTATTACCTCTTTTGACTCCTGACGGGAAACTAAACAAAAAAATAAAACCCGAAAAAAGAGAAAGAAATTTCAAGGCAAAACAAAAAAACACTGCAAGAAACGTCATTTCCGTTTTGCACAAAAAAGATATGCTCCCTGCAATTTATTTCACTTTTTCAAGGAAAAAATGCGACGAACAGATGGAAAAATGTTCTGATTTGTCCTTGATTACACCGAAAGAAGCAAAAGAAATTCAGGAAATTGTTGATGAATATTTAAAAGAAAACCCGTATCTTGCACACAATAAGCATCTCGAATTTTTGTATCAGGGGGTTGCATCTCACCACGCAGGACTTTTACCGGGGTGGAAAGTTCTTGTTGAAAAATTGTTCCAAAAAGGACTGATAAAAGTCGTATTTTCAACAGAAACTCTGGCTGCAGGGATAAACATGCCCGCACGTTCGACAATAATTTCTTCCATAAGCAAAAGAACAGATTCGGGGCACAGAATTCTCACGGCTAATGAATTTCTGCAAATGTCAGGTCGTGCAGGAAGAAGAGGAATGGACAAAGTCGGTTATGTTACCGTTGTCGGAACACAATTTCAAACACCCGAAGAAGTCGCAGAACTTGTCTTGTCAGGTTCAAATCCGTTGGAAAGCCGTTTTTCTCCAAAATATTCAATGGTTTTAAATTTACTTCAAAAGTTTACGCTTGATGAATCAAAAGAATTAATTTTAAAAAGTTTCGGATATTTTTCATCAAACGACAGATTAAAACCTTTAATTAACGAACAAAGCAATGCCGAAAAAACTCTTGAAAAATTAAGAGGTTTTGTCTGCCCGCATAATTTGTCACATCAAGATGTAATTGATTATAACAAGATAAGAGAAACTTATGTTGTTAACAGAAAACTTACAAAAACCTTGATAAAACAGGCAAAACAAAGAGGGAATAAACACGCCCCCGAAGTCGATGAATTTATGGCAAAAACAAAAGAACTTCTTTCAAAAATGAAGTCTTATCACTGTGATATTTGCAGAGGATACAAGCAGCATATGAAAGACCTGCAAATATTGGACAGATTTGAAAAGAAATACAATTCGCTTTCAAAAAAAATCGAAACAGAAAAAGATATTTATTGGCAAAAATTTATTAATCACAAAGCAGTCCTTGAAAGACTCGGTTATTTGGAAAATGATTATCCGAATGAAAAAGGGAAATTATGTTCTTACATAAGAGCTGAAAATGAACTTTATATTGCAGAAATATTACTGAGCGGTGTTCTTGACGAATTAACACCATCTGAGTTATCAGCAGTCGTTTGTGCATTAATAACGGAAGATTTAAGAGGAGATGTTTTCCCTGCTCAAACGGTTTCTTCACCTGTCAGAAAGGCTCTCGGACAAATTAAAAATATAAGAAGAAAAATTGCGATAGTTCAGAGAGATTATGATATTGATACGGAAATGTATATCAATTCTTATTATTCTCCCCTCATAGAAATGTGGGTTGAAGGAACACCTTGGGAAGAAATTTCTCAAATGTGCGAATCTTCCGAGGGTGATATAGTCAGAGTTTTCAAAAGGACGGTTGATGTTTTAAGACAAATATCAGCAGCAGAATATATTTCACCTGAATTAAATCAAAATGCAAAAACGGCAGTAAATTTGATAATGAGAGAGCCGATAGACGCAGATTAGTTATGTTAACAGATATATTGAAAGAAAATAAATGTCTAAAACTTGTCTGCGGTGCAGGAAATCAAAATTTATCGGAAATTGAAAAATTGGTGGCTCTATATTCAGTCGCAGGTTGCAATTTTTTTGATTTATCAGCAGATATAAATGTTATCAATGCTGCAAAAAAAGGACTTGAATATTCAAAAATAACAAAAGACAGATATCTTTGCGTCAGTGTCGGTGTAAAAGACGATATTCATTTGATGAAAGCGGAAATAAACAATTGTCGTTGTAAAAATTGCGGAAAATGTGCAAAAATTTGCCCTCAAAATGCTATTTTTAAAGTTGATAATTTATATCATATTAATAAACAAAATTGTATAGGCTGCAAAAAATGTTATAGTACCTGTTCTAATAACGCAATTTCATTTCAAGCCACAAACTCTGATTTTAAAGAACTTTTGCCAGATATAATAAATAATGGGGTTGATTGTATTGAATTTCACATTTCTGCTGAAAATACAGAGGAAATTTTTCAGAAATGGAATGATTTAAACGATTTGTTTGACGGAATCTTGAGCATTTGCGTTGACAGGACAAATTTCGGAAACAAAAAACTTATCAAAATTTTAAATACTCTGCTAAAAGACAGAAAACCTTTCACAACAATAATTCAGGCAGACGGTTCACCGATGTCCGGCGGAAAAGATGATTTTAATTCAACACTTCAAACAGTTGCAACGGCTGATATAATAGACAAATCAGAAATGAAGGTTTATACATTACTTTCGGGCGGCACAAATTCAAAATCTTCCGAATTAGCAAAATTATGCAATATTCCTTTTAACGGAGTTTCAATCGGTTCGTTTGCAAGAAAAATTGTTAAAGAGTATATTGATAGAGAAGATTTTTTGCAAAACGAAAAGGCATTTAATGAAGCCCTTGTAATTGCGAAAAAATTAATTGATGATTTACTAAATTATATGTAAGATGTAAAAATGACGAAAATAATTGATTGCACAATAAGAGACGGCGGACATTTAAATAATTGGAAATTTTGTATTGAGTTTGTCAAAGAACTGTATTCTGCAGCGATAAAATCAGGTGTAGATTATTTTGAAGTCGGTTACAGAAACATCAAAAATGATAATTATGGAAATTTTGCTTCTTGTGATGATGATTTCTTATTTTCTGTATTTGATGTCGCAAAAAATTGTAAATTATCCGTTATGGCTGATGCAGGTAAAACAGACTTTAGTTTGTTTAAAAAATGCTTGCCTGATTTAACACCAATATCAATGGTCAGAATTGCAACATATCCCGAAAAACTTGATGAAGCGTTTAATCTGTGCGAAAAACTTAAAGATAAAGGATATGAAACAGTTTTAAATTTAATGGCTTTTGCTAAATACAATGAAAAAGACATAGAAAAATTACAAAATTGGGAAAATAAAGAACTGTTAACTTCAGTTTGTTATTCAGACAGTTTTGGTTCCTTTCTTCCGAATGATGTTATGAAATACTATGAATTACTAAAACAATGCGGATTTAATTCAATAAGTTTTCACGCCCATAACAATTTACAACTCGCCTTTGCAAATTCAATAGCAGCAATTAATTATGATTTTTATTCGGTCGATGCTTCATTAAACGGAATAGGTAGATCTGCGGGAATAACTCCTGTTGAACTTGTTTTGTGGTATATGAAAAAAATAAATAACAGTAAATATGACCCAATGCCATATTTAGAATTTATTTTTTCTCATAAAAATGAACTTAATACATGTTCTGTTGAAAACCACTTAAAAGCCATCATTGGCGGCATAAAAAATATTCATCCGAATTATATAAACGAACTTTTTAATAATTCAAAAATCAGTTTAAAAGATATAATAAAACAAGCTGATAATATTTGTAATTCTGATTTAATCTCTCATAAATCAGGTATAATTAATAAAGAATAGTTTGACGAATTATTTAAGCATGAATTATACTAAATATATTAAATTCTGTAGGTTTTCATGAGAAAGATATATAATTGCGATTTATTAAATGAAGGGTTGCATTTTACTCAGGATAATTTGCGTTTTTGTTGTGCCCCTGCTCATTGGGGCCCAAATATAGATTCAAAAAATCCGGGATCTAAAGATGTATTTTTATCCCTTATGGATATGAGAAAAAATGCACTTAAAGGTATGAAAGAACATATTGCTCCCGAAGGTTGTGTAGGTTGCATTTATTTGAAAGAGTACGATTTAGACTCTCCTGATACTCCTGAAAATATATTAGAAAAACAAAAAGAAGAACCTTTAATTTCAAATATTGTCATAAATCACTATAAGCAATGTGATTGCCATTGTATATATTGTACACAATCTATGTATTTAAAGAAAATTGTCACTAAACCTCAAAAAAGTGATTATTACGATTTGTTCCCAATATTAAAACAATTTTATAAAGAAAAACTTATAGATACTGAAAATTTAAGAGTTGAATTTCAAGGCGGAAGTATTGCGGTATTAAAAGAATTTCCTGATTTGGTTAAAATATTTTTAAAACACGGTGTTAAAAACATACAATTTTTCACCAATGGAATTAAATATATGCCTCAAATAGTTGATGCATCAAAAAAATGCAAAGCACATATTGTATGCTCTCTGGATGCAGGAACAAGAGAAACTTTTAAAAGACTTAAAATTGTTGATAAATTTGATGATGTCGTTAAAAATTTAAAACAATATCGTAAAAAATCAAAAGACCTTGAAATTTTTGCAAAATATATCTTGATAGATGGTATAAATGACAACAAGGAAGAAATTTTAAAGTTTTTTGATGTAATAGAAGATATTGGGGCGGATATAGCGCAATTAGACATGGATTTTAAAAAAGTCATGATTAATAAAGGTGTTCATTATGATGTTCCAAAACACTTCTATGAATTATATGACTTGTTTAAAAAAGAGTGTGAAAAAAGGAATATAAAACCTTTTATATGGGAATATATTCAAGGGATTCTTGATAAAGGTTATTTTGAATAATTATTAATTTTTAATATTTTTAATTAAAGTTTTTTGAAATAATGACGATAAAGAATATATGAGAGACTAACACAGGTGTGTCATGGAAATAAATCAAATAAACACGGCAGGCGTTGTCAGAAAGACAACACAAGGAAATAATTCTGAAATTCGAAAAAAGCAACCCGAATCTGTTGGGGTGCAACAATTTTCATCGGAAGCAAGCAGAGCGTCTTTAGCGTACGGTCTGGCAAGATTAAATTCAGTAACAAAGGTTCAGGCACCTATTCAAAAAGAACAGGCAGAACCGAAAAAGCTTAATTTCTTCTATTTTAGTGATACACACGGAGAACTCGGCAGTTTATCAAAACTTGCATCTGCAAAAGAAGCATGTGAAGAATGTTGTGGCGGTGCTGATAAATTGACTGTTCTCGGAGCAGGCGACTTAATCGCAGGAAGTCAGGAAAAAGTTATTAATGCCACTGTTGATGTAGTTAATAATATGGGAATGGCGGCAACTGCAATGGGAAACCATGAAAGAAGCCGTTCTAATGCAAAATTAGATAAATTAACGGACGATTTAAAACCCGAATTATTGGCAATTAACTCTTCAAAAGAAGAGCAGGAAGTTTGCGACGTAAGAACTTCTATGATTTGTAAACAAGGTAATACAGAATTTATTTTAGTAGGTGCTCAACCGTTATCACCAATCCAAAATCCTCAAGAAATTGCCGATGCAATTGATAAAGAAGTTGCAGGAATAAAAGAAGAAAGAGCAAAACAAGGTTTAAGTACAGATTTACCTGTTATATTTTTAAGTCACATGGGTTCAGATGCAGATAAACATGTTGCAGAACACAGCAGTTCGGTTAACTTGATTTTAGGCGGACATACACATAATGTAGAAAATAATACATACACAGGAAATGACGGTCGTTCGGTTCAAGTATTGCAGGGCGGAAAGAACAATCAATATGCAACCGCAATAACTATGGATATTGCACCTGACGGAAAAATAACTTCTTCTGCAAAAATGATAGATTTAACTCAAGATGTAGAACATATTTGTGCAGATGCCGGTAAATTTTACGGAGCTGACGGTTTATCCGAAAATGTAGTAAAAGCGGCAGAGAGTGCAGAAGAAGAAACAACAAAAATTGTCGCTAACAGCGTTGGTGAAAAAGTAAATGTAGGCTATGTTCCTGAAGGTCAGGGATATATTAATGACGGAAGAGAACGCAACTATTGTAACCCGGTATCAAATATTCTTGCTGATGCAATGCTTGAAGCAACTGCTGATAAGGGTGTTCAAGTTTCCTTCTTTAATGCACCTTCCTTAAAAGATACCGAAATTCCCGACCAAACAAGTTTATCAAACTACGATATTATAGGAAGAATGCTTCCGTTTGGCGGTGATGTTTCCGTTGCTGATTTACCTGTTGATAAATTCTATGAAATGATTGAAAGCCGTGCACAAACAGTAGTTACAGATGAATCGCAACTCGTTCAATGCGGCGGAATGGTTTATTCCGTAGATGCACAAAAGGCAGAAGCAAGATATAATCAAAGCCTTGTTGTTATGAAAGCCGAAGATGACTTGAAAAAACTTAAAGAATCAGGCAGCGACACTACTCAAGCACAAAAAGCCCTTGCAAAAGCAAAAGCAGATTATTCCGAACTCCCCGGCTGCGTTAATATGGTAATGATACCTAATCCTGACGGTGGCAGACCTTTGAAGATTTTCCCTAAAGGAATTCAAAAAGGTGAATACGAAGGACAAACAATAAAATGTGCAATGAATGATTTCCTTGCTCACGAAGAAGGAATAGATAAAGACCCGAAATATAACTGTGAAAATACAAAAATGGCTTTATCCGATGTATTTGGGAAAGGTCTTGAAAGGGTTCGTGAAGAAAATGACGGAAACCTATACGTTGACCATAACGATATAAGAATATCAATTCGTGACAGAAAAGATGTTGTTGTAGGGTATAAATTACCAACAGGCTTTAACACAGGTTATACGAATAAGGCATAAGTAAATTTTCTATACTAAAGTACAACTTTTTAAGTTGTACTTGTTTGATGTTTATAAATACCAATAAAAAAACGGAGAAGGTGAGATTCGAACTCACGGTGCAGATTACTCCACACAACACCTTAGCAGGGTGCCGCCTTAAGCCGACTCGGCCACTTCTCCATTAGTAATTATTATTTTAACATAAATTTTTCTTCATGCAAATAATATATAATTAATTTATTCCTGCCTCTTTAATAAATATTGGTGTAAAATATTTCCAAGCCTCTGCCGAAGGGTGTCCATCCAACAATTTCATTGACCTGACCTTATCTAAATCAGGATTTTTAATAATTTTTATTCCCATTTTTTCAATTAGTTCCCAATCATAATTCATATCGTCTTCATAAACATATATAATAAATTTAGAATTTGGAAATTTTTCCTTTATAATTATGTTTGCTTTTTCTATATATTTAGAAAAAATCTTCATATTTTCCTGTTTGTATTGTGGGTTTCTGGTAATAAAATTTATCAAGAAACAATGTAACTTTCTAAAAATATATAGAGATGGACTTTTATTTTCATCAATAACTAAATCATTATTTTTGTATAAATACCTGAAATAACTGTTCTTATCACAATTATTATAAAATTTTGAATACATACGTCTCATATGATCGTACATATAAACATATATTACATATTCAGGATTTTTTATATCAGAAAAATCTTTATTTTCCAGCAATGCCAAAAAATGTTGAACACTATAACCTGAAATTCCAAAATTATATACAGGTCTGTTTGTTAATTTTGCTAAATTTGCTCCAAAATTTTCATCAGACTCAAGATGAGCACCGTAAGCATAAGAACAACCGAAAATTACTATGGGTGATTTCTTTGATTTTATATGAATGGGCTTACGAAAATCAGAATTTAATACGCCATTTAAATATTGATGTTTTGCAAATATTGAATAACTCCATTTGTATTGAGGGGCATTAAACTTTTTAAAAAGCTTATTGAGGTTATTGATATCAAACGTATAAAGACTTATATCAATAATAAAAACAACAAAAATCGATATGATGACTGAAATAATAACTTTTTTCATAAATTTATTATTTAACCTTCTTTGCATATTATAATAAAATTATCATTTTGAAAAATCATACAAAATTAGTTCACTTTATACCTGCCTCTTTAATAAATATTGGTGTAAAATATTTCCAAGCCTCAGCCGAAGGGTGTCCGTCAGACATTTTCATTGCAATAACATTATTTAAATCAGTATTTATAACAACCTTTACACCAATATTTTCAATTATAGACCAATCATAATTTTCTTCTTCTTCATAAACATATATGATAAATTTAGAATTTGGAAACTTTTCTTTTATTAACAAATTTGCTTTATTTATATATTTAGAGAAATTAGACATATTAATTTTATTGTATTTTGGATTTTCTGCCTTTAATTTTGATAAAAAACAATTTAATTTTTTATAAAGATATAAAGAGACATAAGTATCTTTATCTAAAATTAAATCATTATTTTGCAATTTGTATCTGATTGGATATTGTCTTTCATAACTGTCATAAAATTTAGTGTACATACGTCTTATATGATCATTCATATAAACATAAATTATGTATTCCGGAGGAGGAGTTATTTGAAAATCTTTATTTTCTAATAAGACTAAAAATTGTTGAACGCTAGCACCCGGCATTCCAAAATTATAAACAGACCTTTTTGTTAATTTTGCTAAATTTGCTCCGAAATTTTGATTAGGGTTAAGATAATGACCAAATGCATAAGAACAACCAAATATTAATATTGGTGCTTTATCAGATTTTATATTGATTGGTTCTCTAAACTCAAAATCTACAACATCTATTATACCCGCAGGTTTAGTTATTATTGTATAATGCCATTTATATCTGCTTGAAATATTTTTCTTTGCTAAAAGTTTATTAATTTTATATATATCAAATGAATACCAAGATATATCAAATAAAAATATTACAAAAATAGATAATATAATAGAAACTATAATCTTTTTCATAAATATTTTATCAAACCTTCTTTGAATATTATAATCAAATTATCATTTTGAAAAATCATACAAAATTAGTTCACTTTATTCCTGCCTCTTTGATAAACAATGGTGTATAATGCTCCCATGCTTTTGCTGACGGATGACTATCTCCCAATCTATATTCTTCAATTTCATTTCCCAAATCTTCTTCTTTTCTTACAACTTTTATCCCCATTTTTTCAACAGATTGCCAATCTTGTTTATTCCATACTTCTTCATAAACAAATATTATAAATTTTGAATCCGGAAATTTTTCTTTGATTAAATCGTTAATTTTTTCTATATATTTTTTAAATAAATTGAAATTATTTTCATTATATTTAGGATTGATAGCAATATTACGTTTTTGGTAACAGTAAATTTTTCTATATATATATAAAGTCAAACCGTTTGATTCATCAGGAATAAATTTGCCATTTTTATATAAATATCTAAAATAGCTTGCATTATCAAAACCTTGAAAATATTTCGAATACATCCTTCTTATGTGGTCATCCATATAGAGATATATTATGTATTTTGGTTTTTTTATTTTTGAAAAATCATATTGTTCAAGTAACAATAAAACATGTTGAATACCCCAACCGTGAAAGCCGAAATTATAAACCGGTCTGTTTGTTATTTTTGCTAAATAAGCACTAAATGTTTCATTATCGTTTAAATAATCCCCGTATGCATAAGAACAACCGAACAAATATATCGGAGCAAGATTTGATTTTATGTTAATCGGTTTACGAAAATCCGCCTCAAAAATTTTCTCAATAGATTGATTAAAATTTGCTCTCAAAAAATATTTGAATTTACGATTTTCGGGTGTATTGTGTTTTTTCAAAAAAGCTTTTATATTATATACATCCACAAAAAACCAAGAAATATCTACTAAAAAAATTATGATGATTGATATTAGAACAGAGATAAATAATTTTTTCATTATTTATACTTTCAAATGTTTTTTAATGGAAAGCATACTTCCGCCAGCTCCAAAGCCAATTGCAATTACAAAAAGAGTAAGTGTAACAATATTAGCCGCAAGCATAGGAGACGGTATCATAAAGAATTCATGAACTTTTACAAGTCCGTTTTGAACAAAATTCATCGGAATTAACGCTATTAGTGCAGAAACAAAACCGTATATAGCACCTTGCAAAATCAAAGGAATTTTAATATACCAATTACTTACTCCCATCAACCTCATAATTTCAATTTCTTCTTTTTGGTTTTGTATTACGAGTTGAATTGTATTGTTGATAATTGCTATTGTTAAAATAGCAACAAATATTACAACTATTAGTGTCATCGTATTAACAACAGTTGTAAAAGTTTCCATTCTTTTTGCAATATCTTTTGCATAAGTTAAATCTTCTACTCCGGGGATAGGTTTTATTTTTTCATAGACTTCATTTATATTTTCAGGTTTATCAACCCTAACGTGTAGAGTATCGGGTAGAGGATTGGACATCTCAGCTACATCCATTTCGGATTTCATTTTTGCCCAAGCACTTTCTTTAGTAAATACGGTAACTTTTTCAACATGTTCAAGTTCTTTAACTCTGCTTGAAATGTGTTCGGGAGTAACATCAGGTTTTAAATAAACGGAAATTTCCAAAGTATTTCCCATTTGTTTTGTAAATTCCGAAACGGAAATCGTCGTTCTGAACAACGCTCCAAAAATAGTTAAGATTGCTGCCATAGTTGTAATTATGGCAATATTAATCCAACCTGTTCTATATATTCCCTTTATTGTTTCAATAAGAATACGTTGAGTAATTCTTATTTCACCGAGCCAATCTTTAGGAATGCTGGCTTTAACTTTCTTTTTAAACTTTATTGCTGTTTCACTCATAAGTACCTGCCTGCCTATCCCGTATAATTTGCCCCTGTTCCATTGTAATTACTCGTTTTCTGAAATAATTAACTATTTCTTGGTCATGTGTTGAAATAAGGATAGTAATACCTTTTTGGTTAATTTGTTCCAAAATTTGCATTACTTCCAATGAGTTTTTAGGGTCAAGATTTCCCGTAGGTTCATCTGCAATCAACAACGGTGGTCCGTTTACAATTGCTCTTGCAATACTGACTCTTTGTTGTTCACCGCCGGAAAGTTCACAAGGTTTTGCATTAATTTTTCCTGCAAGACCTACTACTTTTAAAGCACCTGTTGTTCTTGCTTCGATTTCCCTGCTACTCATACCCAAAGTCCGTATCACATACGAAACATTATCAAATACTGTTTGATTTTGAAGAAGTTTGTAGTCTTGAAAAACGATTCCCATACATCTTCTAAGTCTTGGAACTTCGTCATCAGTAAGAGCCGCAACATTTGTTGCACCGATCATAACCGTTCCCGAAGTCGGAACTTCTTCACGATAAAGAAGTTTCATAAGAGTAGATTTACCCGCTCCGCTTGAACCTGTCAAGAAAACAAACTCACCCGACATTATATCGAGATTTATGTTCTTAAGTGCATAGTTATTTTTATACCGTTTTGTTACGGCTCTCATTTGAATCATTTATTTTAAGTATCCTTTAATTGTTTCTGCCAATTTATGTCCCGTAAGACCGTAATATTCCATTAATTCATCGGAAGTACCGCTTTGACCGAATTGGTCATTTATACCTATTCTGAAAACTTTAGTCGGATGATTTTCACTTAATGCTTCACAAACTGCTCCGCCTAAACCACCGATTATTGAATGGTTTTCAATAGTTACAACTTTACCGGTTTTCTTAGCGGAATTAACAATTGTCGTAACATCAAGCGGTTTTACAACGGGAACGTGAATTACTTCCGCATCAATACCGTCTTTTGAGAGAATTTCGGCAGCATCAAGTGCTTCTGATGTTGTTTCGCCGTTAGTGAGAATTGTTACGGCTTTTCCCTCTTTCATAACAACTGCTTTGTTTACATCAAATTTGTATTCACCTTCTTTAAAAATAACAGGAAGATTTGCTCTTGAGACTCTTACATAAACAGGTCCATTGTATTCTGCTGCCCATTTAATGACTTCTCTGACTTCTGTTGCGTCTGCTGGAGCAATAACCGTCATATTAGGAATTGCTCTCATAATTGCAACATCTTCCAATGCTTGATGGCTTGCACCATCTTCTCCAACGGTAATACCACAGTGAGTAGCAACAACTTTTACGTTAAATTTCGGATAACAAACCGAATTTCTGATTTGTTCCCATGCTCTTCCTGATGCAAAAACAGCGAAAGTAGAAACAAACGGAATTTTTCCCGTTGTTGAAAGCCCGACTGCCGTTGTAACGGCATCTTGTTCTGCAATGCCGACATTAAAATGTCTTTCCGGGAATGCATCTCTAAAGTGCTTAGTCATTGTTGAACCGGAAAGGTCGCAATCAATAACAACAATATTTTCATTTTCTTTTCCGAGGGCGGCTAATGTTAAACCGTATTCACCTCTTGCCGATTTTTTTACTTTATCTGTCATAATAAATACCTTCCTAGTTCAATTCAGCCAACGCTTGTGCAAGTTGTTCATCATTCGGGCATTTTCCGTGCCAGCCTGCTTGATTTTCCATAAATGAAACTCCCTTGCCTTTTATTGTATTTGCAACAATAACTGTAGGTTTGTCTGCATTTTTAGAATCTTCAAGTGCTTTATAAATTTCCTGAATATTATGTCCGTCGATTTCAATTGTATTCCAGCCAAAAGATTCAAATTTCTTTGCAACATCGCCGACAGCCATAACTTTTTCCGTACAACCGTCTATTTGAAGTCTGTTTCTGTCAACAATCGCCGTGATGTTGTTAAGGTTGTAATGAGCGGCATTCATAGCAGCCTCCCAAACGCTTCCTTCTTGAAGTTCACCGTCTCCCATAAGAACATATACTCTTGAATCTTTTTTATCAAGTTTAATGCCCAAAGCCATACCGCAAGCAATTGAAAGACCTTGACCGAGAGAACCCGTTGAAACTTCAATTCCTTTTAATTTTGAACAGCAAGGGTGTCCTTGAAGTTTTGTTCCGAATTTTCTGTATTCAAGCAAATCCTCTTCGGGAAAATATCCGCAATGCGCCAAAATCGAATAAATCGCTGCAGAAGCATGTCCCTTTGAAAGAACAAATCTGTCTCTGTTTGCAAAATTAGGGTTTTTATCCCAATCAGGGAATTGACGCATAACTTTTGTATAAAGGACTGTCAGCATATCAATTGCCGAAAGACTTCCACCAGGGTGTCCCGATTTTGCGTTGTGAATCATCTTTACGATGTGACGGCGCAGTTTTTTTGCTACACCTTCAATTTCCTTAACTTCATCAATTGTTAACTCTTTTGACATAAATTCACCTTTTCTTTTTATCTCAAATTATCTGTTTGTAATTTTTTCTATTATAACCTTAAAAAGGAATAGGGGCAAAGTCGGAAACATTCTGTTAAATCTTGACGGTTCTTTTATTAATCGCCAAAGCCATTC
>Ga0256407_10007419_pt1 | contig 16506 bp, 16 predicted proteins | sample RumenRJG_04DNA_FD_193489 | JGI IMG/M metagenome (GOLD analysis project Ga0256407, IMG submission 193489) | Bovine rumen microbial communities from Lethbridge, Alberta, Canada - RJG_04 | ecosystem: Host-associated > Mammals > Digestive system > Stomach > Rumen | place: Canada: Alberta...
AAGGTTATGTCTACCTAACGACTCCGGTGTAAAAGTACACGTACGTCCGTTTTCATTCAAAGTTCCAGGCGTTACTCCAATGCCATTCAAAGACCATGTGTAGTTATTGTAGTTCTCTTCTTGAACCGCAAACGACACCTCTTGGTCTCTTTGCAACGCTAAACTAGTTCCACTTACAGCAGCTCCATTTACAAGAAGCGTTACAGATAAATCATTGTCATAGCTTGGAGCTAGAATTTGTATTGTGCCGTCACTGTTTGTCTGCATGACAGGAGCAGGCGCATAATCGTCACCGCCACTGCTTCCGCCACCACCGCAAGCAACAAAAGAGAAAACGACAAATGTAACAAGGATTAACTTTATTAATTTATTAAAGACAAGTTTCTTCATATAGATCTCCTTCCCCTTCCCAGTTCACGAAACCCATACGATTTTTAAATCGGCATAATTATGAATAAAACTTAAGCATTTTTTCAGAATTGCTTTAGCACGACAACTCTCCCATAATTACGCTTCACCTCTATATTATAAAAATAAAATTGAAAAGTCAAGGAAAAGTTTTTTTGAATTCTAAAAAAAGTGTTATATTTTATAGCTTTTTGGCATAAAATAATGATTTTTTTGTGTTAAAGGCAAGGCCAAGGAACCTACGCCGCCGTGGAGGGGCGCGATAGCGTTGCTGACGGCGCAGATCACTAAGCTATGTCGAAGGGTGGTCCCTGAGCCTGTCGAAGGGCCGGAGCCGGCAGCAATGGAGGGGGTGGGGGCCCCCGGACCCCCGGTTCTCGCAACGAAGTTTCAAGCGAGGGCGGTGACGCATAGGCATGAATGTCGAGTTAGCCAAAGAGTAAAATGGTAGAGCCTATGCAAGTACCGTCCAAAAAAAAGGAAAGAGATCCCGAATCAAGTTCGGGATGACGGTCGGCACTCAAGTTGCGGCAGTCATTCCGGGCACCGACCCGGAATCTGTGGAAGATAAAGACTGCGTTTTTACTAGAACTTTGCCTTTCTTAGGCGTACGCGTTCAACATCCTCGCAGAAGAGCTCGCGCAAGTCATTAAGGCCAAGTGCCATAAGTGCCATGCGGTCAATTCCAATTCCCCATGCGAGTACAGGTACGTCTATGCCCATTGCCTTTGTAACTTCCGGGCGGAAGATGCCTGAACCGCCAAGCTCAAACCAGCCCAGCTTGGGGTGCTTGATGTGCACTTCTATTGAAGGTTCTGTAAAGGGGAAATAGCCTGGCACGTACTTTACTTCTGTTGCACCTGCAATTTCCACTGCAAACATGCGCAAGAAGCCTAAAAGTGTGCGAAGGTTTACGTCTTTTCCAAGAACGATTCCCTCTGTCTGGTAAAAGTCGCTAAGGTGGGTTGCATCAACCTTGTCGTAGCGGAAGCAGCGGGCAATACCAAAGTATTTTCCTGGTATCTTAGCCTTGTGCAGCTGGTGGGCGCTCAAAACGGTTCCCTGGCTACGCATAATAAGGCGGCGTGTAAATTCGTTGTCAAATTCATAGTTCCAACCGCGGCTGCCTGTGTTTCCACCGTTGCGGTGTACATTTGCCACGTTGCTAAGATAAGGTTCCTCTATGCTCTTTGCGTGGGTTGGGTTTTTAAGGCGGTAAACGTCGTGAATGTCGCGGGCTGCGTGGAACTGGGGCATAAAGAGTGCGTCTCCGTTCCAGAATTCAGTTTCTACGAGCGGGCCGTCAAATTCTTCAAAGCCAAGTGAGCAGAGCTGGTCTTTTACGCTTTCCAGGAACTGAACATAGGGATTTGTGCGCCCCGGAATAATGCGGGCAGGCGGAATCTGAATGTTGTAGCCACGGAAAGTGCCTTTGCGCCAGTCTCCAGATGCAAGCATGGATGGAGAAAGCTCGCCAATTTCGTTGCCAGTAATGCCGGCTTCTTTTAATGCCTTTGCAACGCTTTCAAATTCGCCGGTAAGCTTATAGGTAACGGTTTCGCGCTCAAGGGTGCGGAAGGGAGTCTCGCTAACACCGCGCTTTTTTGTAAGGCCAGACATTACATCAAGCTCTTCCTTGCTAAGTTCAGTTGATTCAAGCTGGGAATTATCCTTTTTGCTGGCCTTTGCAATCAGTTCCTTTGCAACAGTAAGGCGGGCAGGAACAGCGGCCCCGGTGTATTCAGCCTTTTTCTCTGCATTCATCTTAAGAACGCCCTCTTTGCTAAGAGAACCGAATGCAGAACCAATGTCCTTGTTTTCCAAGCCCAGTGCAGATGCAATTTCCGGCAAAAGATGTGGGCCGTTGTCCTTTAGATATGATATTATGCGCTCTTCGGCAAAACCGTTTTCTGCAACGGTGCGGCCAAAGTCTGTAAGTTCAAAGTAAGTGTGGGGTTTACGTGAAGTTTCCGCAAGAAGATTTTTACCGCCAAGCCAGCTGAATGCCTGGTTTGCGTGGCCTTCTTTGTATCCAAGTTCCGACTGGAGCCTTTCTGAAGTAAGTTCGTCATTCAATCCGTATTTTAAGAGGACTTTTGTTTCCAGCGGATGCAAATTTTTAATAAGGGATTTTAAGTCTGTCAATTTTTTTCTACCAACCTTGTGAAAGCGGGCAGGCCTAAATACGCGCATACCCCGAAGCAAGTCCGGGGTAAAATGGGCTGTAAACCGCTGCTATTTAGAGCTGTCCGTTGCCGAAATTATGAGTTTTGTGCGTCCGGGGCTGCAAAGAAGTCGTTAGGCAACCCCTGATGCAGGAAACTAGTTGTCTGCCTTTGGAGCCTTGAATGGCTTTTCTGTGTACTGAACCCAGCGGCGGTATGTTGCCATGCGGAGGTTTGAATCCTTGAGCTTAAAGTAGCTGGTTCTGTCCTTCTTTACGAAGATAGGCTTTGTGTGGAAGCCCTGTTCAGCCTGGAAATCCTCAAGAACTGCGTCTACAGTATTCATTGCTTCGCCCTGGTCATAGCTAGGTGCTGAGCATGTGTAGAATACACGTACTGTTCCTTCGTACGGTGTGTATTCAAGAGTAAGCTGTACACTCTTTGCATGTGGGTGGAATTCCGCATAATTATCTTCTATAGTAAGATACTGTGTGGAAGTGTCTACGTAGCTGTCCAATGCTTCCAAGCCACCGTTGGATGATTTTGCAACCTGTGCGAATGCAGCTCCAAAAGCCAACAATGCTATAGTGCACATCATAAATATCTTTTTCATAAGTTTCCTCCTAAGAAAAGATTTAATAATTACTGTATAGAATTATTCTATCAGTTTGTAGAAAAAAATCAAGGTCAACTACATACTGACCTTCACTAATATAAATGCGCGGATCCTGAATAAGTAACACGGTTCCCATAATTTCTTTAGGTTTATTTTTAGTTTGACCGCGCCAATATTCACGTACAGCCTCTTTTACGGCCTCTTCCACCGCATTTTGTATGCCTTCAAAGCCATCTTCTACCCTTCCGCGCCCCCGTCCCTGGATTTTTGGATGAACTATTGAAGCCCATCTTTCATAGGCAAGCTGCTGCATGGGAGTACGGTCGCAAGTGGCCCAACACAAAAGTTTCCCTTCCTGCTCAAGAGGAACTGGATCCCTGTATGTTATGGGGTTAAGGAGCTTGTCGTAGGGCTTTACCTGCCCCATCTCGAATATTTCCTTAACCTGCCTTGTTTTATCATAAGGAACATAGTCAAAGGTCCAGCCTTCAAGCATTCCCTGCATTAAAAAAGGTGTAATCTGCCTGGCCCTTGAAATTGAATAGCGGAAAAGCTCCACCATGCGCTTGTCTGCTTCGGCACTGGAAACAAAAGCATCCTTTTTGCCGGAAAGCTCCTTTGCGGCTGTCTGTGCAGCGGTAACCTGTGTAGTTTTAGAAGTGCCTTCCCCCGCTGAATTTGCCGTATTAGTTGAATTAGCAGAATTTGTTGAATTTGTAGCCTGCCCTTCATCAGAACCGTCATCTTCGCTAAAAACACCCGGAATTTCATCAAGCTCCGACCAAATCTGTATGCGAAGGCTTTTCTTTTGCGAAGGAGTCTGGGAATAGACGGAAGACAGTCCAAAAAGCCCCGCAATGGCCGCAAAAAAGGCAGAGAAAATTAATTTTCTAGAGACAAATGCTTTCTTCAATCTTTTTCCGCATCCGAAGAATTATTTTTGTTGGATTCATCCTCAAACAAAAGCTCCGGATTCCCCATGACTGTTAAAAACGAAGGATCTGCAAAGGTTACGCGGTTGCGCCCGTTCCTCTTGGACACATAAAGCGCCTGGTCAGCCTGGTCCACAAGGGCCTTTGCCGATTTTACAGGGTTTGTCTCCGAAGAGAACACTGCAACTCCGCCGGAAACCGTTACCTTCATGTGCTTGTTTTCGTATTCAAAGTCGTAAGCTTCTATGTTCTTGCGGATTCTGTCGGCTATAAAGACTGCATCCTTTTTGTTTGTATCCGAAAGGAGCACCGTAAATTCTTCGCCACCATAACGGCTCGCCAAGTCCTGACTGCGTATGCTGCCCTTTATTAAGGAAGCCACCTGCTGCAAAACATAGTCTCCGCATGCGTGTCCATAAGTGTCGTTGAATTTCTTAAAGAAGTCTATGTCGAACATAAGCACGCTAAGATGAACATCCTGCATGATTGCAGAGTCCAGCTTATCTGTAAGCACGTTAAAGAAATAATACTTTAGCTTAAGGTGCGTCATCATGTCTGTGGAAGAAAGTTCCAGAAGCGACGCATTGTTTATTGCAACAGCCGCAAGTGAAGCGATTATGGAAACCTGCTGCTTATCGTATTCATCATAGACTGCCCCGTCTTCAGCACCAGAGGCAAACCTTTCGCCCAAGACAAGAAGTCCGTTTACGCGGTTCTTTAGTACAAGAGGTACAAGAAGGGTTATGTTGAGCGACTGCAAAAGCTTAAGTTCCTTGGAGCCTGCTATGTGCTTTTCAAGGTCTTTTAGGGTAAAAACCTGCTCCCTGTTTTCCACAATGTATTCAACCAAGGTACTTGCCATGGGAATAGAATATTCCTTGGACATGTCCACGTCAAAACCGTTGTAATTGTTTCCAAGCGAATAGGCAAAGGAATCCACTGAATTCAGTATGAAAATTCCTGCGGCAAGAACGTGCATCTGTGCCATGGTTATAAAAAGGGTTGATTCAATCAGCTTAGAAAGTTCAAGCGTTGTGCAGAGAGAACGGGAAATTTCTATCATCTGCTTTAAATCATAAATTTCCTTCTCATATTCTGCGGGTGTCTTTGTCTTTTCCGCCGGCTGAGATTCTTCACTATGATTTGTTACAGAGCCCTTTTTTCTTCTTGCCATATTTACTTCTTCTCTGTATTGGTTATTATGACGTAGTTCTTCATTATCTCAAAGAACAGAGGCCATAGTCCGTGCTGCTTTTCCATATATTCTGAATTGTCCCTGTTTCTGGAAGAGAGCAGCAATATCCTAAGGTTTGTTATGTTGTTGGAGCTGGCAGTTTTTGATTCAACCAGAATTTCGCCAACAATCTTATAGACGCGGAACATGTTGTTAACCTGCTCCTGAATCAAATCCTTTGCAGTGCGGTTGATTTTTTCAACAATCTCCTTAAGGCGGTTCAGGAAGGCAACGTCCTTGTGGCTGTCGCGGATAAGGCTTGTAATGTTTGCCTCGTCAAAGTCCCCGTTGCGGCTAAAGCGGCTTTCAAAGCTCTTGATTACGTCCATGCACTCGTTAAGGGCATATACGTCCGTTGAAAAGTTGGACTTGTAGGCGGCGTTGTTAAAGAAGCCTTCTATTACAATGTCGTTAAGAAGCGGCTTTAGGTGTTCCTCGTAGAAATTCCTTGTAAAAGTCTTAAGGATCTGCATAGGCATTACAAAGGTGAATGAAGTTGGCGTACTCTGCTTTAAAAGGGCATTCATCTCGTTGCTGTATCCGCGGACAGGCTCCATGTTTATTCCCTGGAAGATGCGGTTAAGCTCTTCGCTTATCTTTTCATCCTGCAGCTCGTTCTTTAGGCGCAGACCCTCCACGTTAAAGCGGTCTTCAAGATAGTCTGCGTACTTTTGCCTTGTGTTTCCGTTGTAACCTGACTTTGGCGGGATATAGTCGGGATCCTTCTTGGCCAGGCGGATTAAATTCAAAAGGTTTTCTGAATTCATCACCTGGCGCATTACAGCCTGAATCTTCTTTAGCTTCTCGTAAATTTCCTCTCCGTCCTCACTGGTGAACGAAGCGCGGTGGCAGAGCTGGTAGAGGGCTATGATTGCATTGCTTACGGAATTGCTTATGTCCATGTCCGCACCAACGTAGTACAAATCCTTGAGCGAAGTTTCCAGCATGTCTACCGGAATGGCCTGGAAGTTGGGCGTATAGTCCGGCGCACCGGAAAATTTGTTGTCAAAAAGACGGAGTGCGGTAATGTAGTCAAAGCGGCAGATGTCGTTCAGCTGCTTGATTTTATTTATTACTGTGTCTATTTTTACAAATTCAGGCGTATTCAGGTGCTTTACGATTTTTTCCAGCTGGCGGTGCTCGTTTTCCAAAAAGCGGGTGATTGACTCCGACTGCCGTGCCCCTGCCTTGCGGTTCTCGTATGAAAGGGTTTGCAAGATATCCTGAATCTCCGGCGGAAAACCGGTAAGAAGCAGCTGTTCTTCAAAGATTCCACTGCGCTGGATGTCATCACTGCAAATTGTATTAGCAAGAATGTCGCCAATCATCTTTGTGTTTTCAAAAAGAATCCTAAGCGACTCAGCAAAATTCTCGTGCACAAGGGAATTCTTATAGATTACAGGAACAGCCTCGCGCAATTCATTTTCAATTTTTTTCAAAGCCTGACGCTTTTTAACCTCAGGAGAAGAAGAGAACAGTATTGACTGTAAAAAATTAGACAAACCTTCTAAAAATGCCATAGTCCTACTCTGTTATTCAAGATAAACCGCAAAGATTCTACGGTACTCTTCTATCGTATCGGCAGAAACCACCTGCTTTCTTAATAGTGCACCGCCTTTAATTCCTGAACTATAGGCACAAAACTTCTTTCTCATCTGCATACAGGCATTCTTTTCGCCCTTTTCCTGAACATTCAGCTCCAGTTCCCTAAAACCAGTCTTAATACGCTCATCGGCAGTCTCATCATCGTAGCGGCCGTACTTTAAATACTGAACGGTCTTCTTGAACAAAAACGGATTTCCCATGGCACCGCGGGCAAACATCACTCCGTCAACACCAGTCTGCTCAAGCATTGCCTTTGCGCTTTCCGGCGAAAAAGCATCCCCGCTGCCAAAAACCGGTATCTTTCCGTCCACAAATTCAACAAGCTGCCTCTGGATTCCCCAATCAGCCTTTCCTTCATAGCCCTGGGCCCTTGTCCGTGCGTGAATCGTAATAGCGTCCGCCCTTGCCTCCAAAGCCGCCGCCGCACATTCCTTCCAGGTAAGGTGGCCTGCATCCCAACCGGAGCGGATTTTTATGGTAACAGGCACGTTTCCCCTTTCCGGATGCAAAGCCGCATAGGATTCTGCCGCCTTTTTTACGGAAGAAACTATTGCATAAAGCAAGTCCGGGTCCCTCGTAAGGCTACTGCCCGCACCGCTTTTGATTATCTTGGGAACAGGACAGCCACCGTTTATGTCTATGCTGGTACATTCAGTAGTTTCAAGAACAATTTTGGCCGCTTCAGCCATAACATCAGCATTTCCGCCAAAAATCTGAACAGCATAGGCCTTTTCCGACGGAGCACGGGCCATAAGAGCCGCCGTCTTCTGCGAACCGCGGGTAAGGGCCTCTGCGCTTACCATCTCGGTCGTGCAGTAGGAAGCACCGTTTTCCACGCAAAGTGAACGGAAGGCCCTGTCGCTGTAACCGGCAATCGGTGCCAGAAAGAGGTTTCCGTCCAGTGTGAGGTTTCCAATTTTTACGCTGTGGTAGAGTGCCACCTTTTACCCCTGCCTACTCTGGCAGCTGGAATATCTTGCAGCTGTTGGTCCAAAGCTGGGCCGCAAGGCTTTCAAGGTCGGTTTCCAGCATTTCCGCAAGGAATTTTGCGGTAGAAACAAGGTATGCCGGCATAGTGCGCTTCTTTTCGCGGAATTCGGCAGGAATCATAAAGGGGCTTTCGGTCTCTATAAGAATCCTGTCGCGCGGAATGTTAAGCACAGTATCGTGAAGGTTACGGGCATTGCGGTAGGTCAGGTTGCCTGCAAAGGAAAAGTAGACGTTCATGCCAGCGTCAAGGCACTTGTTTGCATAGGCGGCATCCTCGCTGTAGCAGTGGAAAATTGCCCCCTTTTCCGGAATGCGGTCCTTCAAAATGTCAAAGATGTCGTTGCCTGCGTCGCGGTTGTGGATGATTACGGGCAGTGAATGTTTCTGGGCAAGCTCCAGCTGGGCAATAAAAAGCTCTATCTGGCTTCTCTTGTCCCCAAACTGCTTAAGGTAGTCCAAACCGGTCTCACCTATTGCCACAACGTTGGGAAGCTTAACACTTTCTTCTATTATATTCATCCAGTCAGCACCGGGAGCCGTAACCTCCGAAGGGCCAACACCAACGGCATGGTAAATTCCCTTCATGGACTTTAGGACGGTATACTCCTTCTTAAAATCGTGGAGGCTGTTGTTAATGCTTATAATGCGTGTTACCCCAGCCTGTTTTGCTTGCTGAATAACGCGAAACTGTTCTACAGGGCTGTCATAAATCAACCCTATGTGGGCGTGAGTATCAAAAAACTGCATGGCTTTCTTCCTTAAAAGAATATTAAACTATTAGAAGAGACAGTCCAAATGAAAAATAAGCAACTGTCTCACATTTTTTTTCTTTATACCGATAGAATAACATAGGATATTGTAGAAGTCAACCTTTGACTTTTGGACGGTATTCATTGTGTCGGGCAAAAGTTTTTTATGCAAAACACGAACCAATCTGCCATCCCCGCTTTTCGGGGTTCCGCGGGGCCCTTCCCGCTCCATTGCTGTCGCAACCCGCCTGCGGCGGGCCCCTACAATCGGGCGTAGGCTGCACCGCAACTACCTGTCAAGCGCCAATGCAGAAAAGTCAGTTTTGCATTCAAACGGATTTGCCCTTATGCTAAAAAGCCGAAAATTGATTTCCATGCTTTTCATTTGACACTACTTGCCTTGATATGCTATAATTTTGTGATAAATTATCGGGAGTTTTCTGTGGCACGTACACGCAGATATAAAAATTTAGAAAATAACTTTGTTTCTCGAATAATGAACGCATTCGTATCTGGCTTTAAGAAAGCCGGCAGTTTTTTTGTACGTGTGTTCCATATATTCGACAAGAAACTTACTATAATGATTGTTCCGCACGCAAACGGAAAAGTCATCAATATTCAGACAAACGTATTTGCCCTTTCTGCGGCATTGGTAATAATAGCGGGACTGGTAATCTCCTTCATGCCTTTCGCAAGGAATTCCACCGGTTCCAGCGCAGAGCTCAGCAGGCTTAAGGAAGAAAACAAAGAAGCCCTCGCAAGCCTTGACGAACTTAGGGACGAAAACAACAACCTTTTGCAGTCAGCAAAGCGCTTCCAAAATTCGCTAAGCCAGTCACTTGCCCTGCTTGGAATTGAACAGAACGAACCCGTAGAAAAAACAACTGGCGGCAACGGCTCAGACCTTGCCTCCCTCTTTGACACAAAAGACGTAATCTCTGGCTCACTAAAGGAAACATCAGACATAAGGCACCTCTCCGAATACCTGGAAAATGCAGTCCAGCCGGTTGAGCAGATTACAAACATGCTCAAGAACCAGGGCACCCTTTTTACAGACATTCCAAACATCTGGCCAATCAAAAACGGAATCGGCCACATTTCAATGGCTTTTGGCCAGAACAAGCATCCTTTCACCGGCCAGTGGTACATCCACAAGGGTATGGACATAAGCACCTACCGCACCGGAGACCCTGTAATGGCAACCGCAAACGGCACCGTTGTGGCAGTAAGCTACGACTTTGACGGCTACGGCAACTACATAATCATCAAGCACAAGCACGGCATCTACACCCGCTACGCACACCTTTCCGTTGTCCGCGTTGCAAAGGGCGATACCGTAAGGCAAAGGCAGATAATCGGCAATATAGGCAACACGGGTCTTTCCACGGGCCCACACTTGCACTATGAAGTTCACGTAGGTTCGGACGTTGTAGATCCGGCAAAATACATAAACATAAAATAAATGGCACTTTTTAACGACGATTATTCAATAAACAGCATACTAGGAAACGGCTCCACAATAAAAGGCAACCTTAGGATAAACGGCTGCATTCACATTGACGGAGACTTAGACGGAAACCTAGAATCCTCAGGAAACGTAATAATCGGTGAGCATGCCCGCATAAACGGAAGCATAAATGCAAAATCCATTACAATCGGCGGAGTAATAAAAGGCGACGTAATCGCTCCAGAAGGAGTCCACCTTCTTTCCTCCAGCATTGTAATCGGAGACATACAGACTCACCATTTCCAGGCAGACAAAAACGTTCTAATCCACGGCCACTGTATTGCCCTAAGCGACGACTCTTTTTACAACGAGGCCGTTCAAAAGTGGCAGGATAAGCAGGCAATAGCAAGCGCCTCTATCCTAAAAGACATGAAGATAAACTTGCCGGAACAGCAGGAACCTAGCCAAAGCAACAGGGCAGACATGCAGGAGAGCGAATGGAAGTAGACGCTTTAAGCCAAGGCCTGTACTTTTCCGCAGCCCAGGCAGCAGCTTCAGAAGCAGCCAAGCGTTCAAAACAAAAAGAGGAAGCAGAAAAAGCCGCCCGCACCAAAAAGAATGTATTTTCTTCGGCAATAGAGCGCACCCAGGCGGAATTCCGGCTAAAGCAGGAGGGGCTTCCCCCGCAGATTGCAGGAATGTCAACGGAAGAAGCCGTTGTTTTCCTAAAAGATGCGGCAGACCTTGCGGCAGAAAAACTAAAGGCATGCCAATTGCCAGAAAACTTCGCTGACTACCGCCAAAAAGTCAGCCAGTTCATGAAATATATAGTAAAAAACAATTACACCGTAAAGCAGCAAAAGCATACGGGCCTGAACAGCAGGGGATGTAAATTTGAGCCCTACACTCAGGTAAAAATGATTAACGCCAAGCTCGACGAAATGGCACAGTGGCTTTTACACACCCACAGCGACACGCTGCAAATGCTTGCCAAAATTGACGAAATCAACGGGCTTTTGGTGGACTTAATGGCAACTTGACGCGGAGTAGAACCGCAGCCGTCCGGGGAGCAGGGGTTATGCAAAAAAAGCAACCGCCGCCACCCCGGGCACAAGTCACGGAGGTTTTATGTCAGACATTTTTGAACAAGACATAGATGACGAAAGCGAAAACATAGAAAACCTGGAGGACAACTCCAACTACGAGCGCAACAGTGGCTCCTATGTTTTCCCCAAAAATCTTATAAAGCTAAAGCTTGAATACTCAAACGAAGGCATCTACGCCTCAGCCTCAGACGAAATATCGCCAGATTCAGCGGAATTTCAAGAACTCAGCAGCCCGGGCAAGCACGTAATAGCCCCAACCCGCTACGGAGACGACCTGGCCCTGGTACTTGGCAAGGTAGAAAAACCGGTTGGCATCAAACCCAGCGACATAGTAAAAATCGTGCGCCTTGCAGACCAAAACGACCTTGCCCACGCAGAAGAACTGGAAGAAAAAGAAAAGCACGCCTACGAAGTCTTCCGTGAAAAAGTTGCAACCCATCACTTGGACATGAAGCTCATCGCTGTGCATTTCCTTGTGGGAGAACCAAAAGCCCTCTTCTTCTTTTCCAGCGACAACCGCGTAGACTTCAGGGAACTCGTAAAAGACCTCGTTACCGTCTTCAAAATGCGCATCGAACTGCGCCAGATTGGTGTCCGCGACGAAAGCCGCATAACAGGTGGCCTTGGCGTATGCGGAAGACCCTACTGCTGCCACTCCGTAAGCGACAAACTGCGCCCCGTAAGCATACGCATGGCAAAAGAGCAAAACCTTAGCCTTAACTCCACAAAAATAAGCGGCCAGTGCGGAAGGCTCCTCTGTTGCCTAAGCTACGAATTTGACTGGTACGCAGAAGCAAGAAAAAAGCTCCCAACAGAAGGCATCCGCCTCAACTACGACGAAACCTCATTCCGCGTAACGGAAGTAAACCCGCTAACTCAAATGGTAAGAATGCAGGGAGAAGACGGCAGGCAGCTGGAAATAAACGCATCCCGCTTTGTAAAAGACGGCAACCGCTGGAGAATCAACTAGGAAAATATTTTCTTCTTGCTTTTATGGACCGTACTTTATATGCTAACCCGCTTTCCAGGGCTACGCTTTCGCTCCGGCCCGCCCTTCAGGCGGTCTGGCTGCGCCACCCTTCCAATCGGGGGTAGGATTCCTTTGCTCAAGGAAAAAGGCCATCTGCCAAGCCCACAAGCCGCAGTAGAGAAACCGTCACCTTAGCAGGGCAATCAGCGTGTCCTCGCTGCCAGTAAAAGGCTCTTTCTCCCACGACGAATAGAATTCACACTCCGTAAAACCAGCCTCACCCGCAAAATCCCTAATTTCTGCATCCGTAACAGGGCACACCCTGTCCTTGCTTACAACCGGAAGAATCTTTCCGCTGCCAGTCTCTATATTCTGCGACAAAAGAAAGCCCCCGTTATCCCCAGAAGCAATCTCCGTGCTAAGCGTTACGCGCAGGCTCTTCCTCTGTGGCAAATGCACAAGCGGCACCCTGTTGAATTTTCTGTAATTGTAAAGGGAAATAATAAGACAGCCGTCCTGTGCAAGCAGCTGTTTGCAGTCAAAAAAGAATTTCCGCAAAAGAGTCTTATCGTGAATAAAAATAATTCTGTCGTCAAGAATAGAAATTAAGTTGTAGAATCCCTTGCCTAAAAAGCGGGCCATGTCCAAATACGACATCTGGAAAAACCTTATGGACATAAGCTGGTTGCGCCGCCTTAAATTTGCAGAGCGCAGCATCTCCTGAAAGCTTTCTATGCCGGTTACGTCCTTTCCCTCGCGGGCAAGCAGGTGCTCAAAAAGCCCCGTACCACACCCCACGCGCAAAAGCTTTGCAGGATCAGGATAGTTTCTAAGTTGTTCTCTATAAAACTTTTTCTGAGCCTCCGTCACCGGATACAACTCATCATAATATTCTATTATATTTTGAATTATTTCCATACCTTTATATTATAAGGCAAATTACATATTTTGCAAATTTTTTGTGAACTATTCAAGATAAGCAATTATAAATATCAGGGCAAACTTCGAGTTTTATATTTGCAGCAGAAAAATATTATGTTCGCAAAAAAAACACTTGTTAAACGAGGGGTTCTTAGGGGCCATGTTGCTCAACGTATCGCAACATGCCTAAGCGGTGCTGGAAAGGTGGGGTGGTTTGGAGGGGTACTTGCAACGAAGTTTCCAGCAGGAAAACCCGCTTCCGAGTAGAGGTTTTCCTCCCCTCCAAATTCGGGGTCCAAGGGCCCACCCTTGAAAATTTACTTTACCTTCTTACTTCGTTAACCTGTTCGCCGTCAAGAATGTAGACCACGTGGTTGCACATGTCAACAATGCGCTGGTCGTGGGTAGAAAAAACAAAGGTTGTCTTTAGCTCACTGTTAAGCTTCTGCATAAGCTCAAGAATCTGGCCGCCAGTCTTACTGTCAAGGTTTGCGGTAGGCTCATCTGCAAGAATAACCGGTGCCTTTGTAACAAGGGCGCGCGCTATTGCAACCCTCTGCCTCTGTCCGCCGCTAAGCTCAGAAGGCTTGTGCTTTTTCCAGTCGGTAAGCCCAACGGTTTCTATAAGATAGTCAATCCATTCCTTCCTTTGCGAAAAAGTCATCTTTGCACACGGGGAATCCTTGCTAACAAGGTTCAGCGGAAGCTCAACATTCTCAAAAACATTAAGAACCGGTATAAGATTAAAATTCTGAAAGATAAATCCAACGTGGGAAGAGCGAATCTCCGTAATCCGCCTGTCAAGGGCAGAAGGTATAACCCCACCCTCCGGCAGCTTGTAGCCACCGTAAATGTCTATGCCGTCCAAAATCACAGTCCCGGAAGAAGGCAAATCAACCAAGCCAATAATATTAAGCGTAGTAGACTTTCCAGACCCGGAAGGCCCGGAAATAGCGGCAAGTTCCCCTTTTTCAATAGAAAAATTCACATTTTTCACCGCAGGAACAAAAACCTTGCCCATCTGATACTTCTTCTTAACATCAATCAACTCAACAATCGGCATTTTTCCATTCTATCACAAACCCCCACCTTTTTCAATTACTCGCTCCCAGCCCCATGCAAATAAGCCAGAAATCGCCCTTCGTGTACACCGCACGCACTTGCTACAGTATATCTGTGCAGCATAAAGCAGGTTCCAAAAAATCAACTCATGAATATAAAAACAAGAAGTAAGCAATAAACGCATCCTGTAAAAACTTGGGGTTCTTAGGGGGAACCCCTAAGCGGTGCTGGAAAGGTGGGGTGGTTTGGAGGGGAGGAAAACCCGCTTCCGAGTAGAGGTTTTCCTCCCCTCCAAATTCGGGGTCCAAGGGTCCTCCCTTGAATAACAGTTTGACAAAACTCCCATATTAAGTCATTATATAGTAGGAGTTAACAAGGAGGAAAAAATGAAAAAACTGGCAGTCATCCTTTTGACCGCAACAATGATTTTTCATATTTCCGCAACCGAAAGAAGCGTCCAGGGACAAAAAGAGCCTTTTTCACCAGATTCCCCTCGGCTTTCCCAGACAAACTACGACTCCCTAAGGGGCATAATCCCAGCATACCATTTTAACCCCTCATTCGTAAAAGAAATAAACGCCAGCCTGGAAGACGAAAACATAGAGATTCTCCCCACAGAAAACCCCTTCGTAAAAGTAGACATAATCTCCAGGCAGGCAGAAACCGTCCCCTTCTACGAAGTTAAAGGCGGCGCACTAATAATCAAATCGGCAAAAAGAAAAATAGAAAACGACACCGTCACAGTAAAAGTCTACATACCCAAAAACCACAGGGCACAAGGTATATTCATCCAGACAAATAAGGGCAACATAGAACTGCACAGGCAGAAGGCAAAAAAAATCGACCTGGAAACAGACCGCGGAACCATAACGCTAAACGGCATCGATTCAAAAAAACTATACGTAGACGCAAGCCACGGCGACGTAAAAATACTGGACTTAACAAGCGACTACGCAGAACTTGACGTTTCACGCCACGACCTTTTCATAGACAAAATAAAAACCACGGAACTTTCCATAGAAACAAAATCAGGGGACGTAAAAGCCTCCAGAATTCAGACCGAAAAACTTTACATAGACAGCACAAGCGGAAACATAACGCTACAGTTTGCATCCCCAATCACAAAGAACTCGTCTGTATACACAAAAAAAGGCGACATAAAAATCTTCAAGCCCCGAAACTCATGGTGCAGATACATCACAAGCTCAAAATACGGAAAATTCGACAACGACTTTGACAGCTCAGATTCAAGCGTAAAATTTTCCGTTGAGACAAAAAATGGAACTGTTTCCATAATAAAAAAATAATTTAAATAAGCAAGAAGGAAAAAATGGAAGAATACAAGTCATGGCACGAAGAAGACGGAATCACATTCCACAACCAGATGAACATATTCTTTAGCCAGTGCGACAAATTCAAAAGGCTAAGCCTGCACGAGCTCCTTAGAATCACATCCGACACCGCCGTAGAAGAATACAGGCAGCGCGGACTCTCCAGGGACGTTTTAACCCAAAACGGATACGCAATACTCGTTTCCCGCGTTTCCTTTAAAATCAACAGGATGCCTAAAGAAAACGAGCACATAACAATCACCACTTGGGAAGAAAAACCAGAAGCGCTTCAATTCGTAAGGGCATACCGCATAAAAGACAAAGACGGCAACCCAATCGTAGAAGGCTTGTCATCATGGCTACTTGTAAACCCAGAAACAAGGAGAATCCTTCCGCTAAAAAATTTTACCATGCGCACAGCCCCAACAGAACAAAAGCAAAATGAATGTGCCAAACCCTCAAAAATTTCCATACCAGAAAACATGGAGCTTCTTGCAGAACGGAAAATTCTCTTCTCAGACATGGACGGCAACGGCCACACGAACAACTCGCGCTACGGAGCCTTTGCAATGGATGCACTAAGCGAAGAATTCCAGGCCAAAAACCTTACCGCCTTCCGCCTAAACTACTCAAAAGAAGCACGCCCCGGCGAAACCCTAAAAATCTACGGCTCCTTCAACAAAGAAACAAACACCTATACCGTAGTAGGCAAAACAGAAAGCGACACTTCCTTCGAAGCAGTCCTGACATTCTAAATACAAAGGAGGGGAAAGCCTTCCCCTGCGGCCGCACTTCGTTGCGTCCTACCCCTTCTGCGGGGCAATCTCTTTGCAAAGCCCCGCAACGCCCCAATATGAAGTTATGTTAGCAAATCAACGCACCCCGCAGCAAGCTACGGGGTATGAGTTCCTCATAAAACGAATCCCCCTGTATCAAAACATCCTTACGCGAACCAACGAGGTGTGCGTTG
>Ga0256407_10007421_pt1 | contig 16503 bp, 12 predicted proteins | sample RumenRJG_04DNA_FD_193489 | JGI IMG/M metagenome (GOLD analysis project Ga0256407, IMG submission 193489) | Bovine rumen microbial communities from Lethbridge, Alberta, Canada - RJG_04 | ecosystem: Host-associated > Mammals > Digestive system > Stomach > Rumen | place: Canada: Alberta...
CGTTTCGAAGTCTTGAGTTTGTCGATCTCAGGTCGCGTATAGTAGGACGTTCATAACGGGAACAAACGGCGCGGTTAGCGTTTAAGCGCTGAGTCCGAGCAGTCCGTACAAGACAAACGCTGAAAATAGACCTATCGCGCAGTTTAAAATCATTAAAGTGACGATAAACCGTTTGTTTTTAAAACGTTTCAGATGAGCGGCGCTAAGAACGGCGAGAAACGGCGCCAGAATTGGTTCAATAATGAAGACGCCAAAGGAGGGAAACGTTGCAACGAGACCTAGCGCCCAAGAAACAAAGAACGTCGCGAGATTGCCCAACAGAAGAATCGTTATGAATTTTTCGCAAAAGGAGTCTTTAAGAGAGGGAAGGGCGATAACAGTCCCAATTAGAATGAAAAAGGGCGTCGCCAAAATCAATAGATCATCCATGACGGGTTCTCCAAGGGCGACCGACGACGGAACCGCCGTTAGACTTCCGGCGATTCCGTCGCGTTTGATTGGCTAGAAACGTCCGCGTTTGCGGAGGACAAGGACGAACGTCACTTCTCCTTCGTCATGTCGGCGACGTATTCGTCCCACAGCTCTTGGAGCGACTTATGATATTCTTCTCGTGCAAGGAGTTCGATCGAGCCGCCCCAGCGGAACGCTTTGTGAATCTTGTGGATGAACTGCGGATCTTTATTCTCGACGATCCAGTTGTAGAAGGCGGCGGTCACGCCGTAGCTGTCCGTGTACTTGGAACGTTCAGGGTCGACGCCCCAATGATTTCTCGAGCGCGGCTCGGTGACGAAATAGCGAATCCAGTCGGTCATTCCTTCCATCGCCCACGTTTCGCGAACGCGTCCGTACGCCTGAGCGACGTGCGTCGTTTCATGAATCACGAGTCCGAAGTCGCGCGGATTTCTTTTGATATAATTGCTCGAGACCGTAATTTCGCGCCCCGCCGCGTACGCGACGCCGTCGATCGGCTTGAAGACGAGACGAATCTTGAAGTCGTCCGGGATGCGCTCCAGTCCTTCCTGTCCGTCGAGCATCTCGACGACGCGGGGATACCAGTATTGAACTCTCGTCTGAGCGCGGCGCGCCCATTCGGCGGCGTCGGGCGCCTCGCTCGTGTCGATCTCAATGTTGACGATTTTCTTGGGCGTTTCGCCGAGACGGTCCCAGACGCTCGCGAGGTATTCCCGCGCTTCTTCCGGCGCCGTCTCGAGCGGCTCGTAGGCGTCGAATTCGACGGGGTCTTTTCCGGGAACGACAATCGTCGCGACCGCCGGCTCGCGCCCGACCTTAACGACCGTCACGCGAACGTCGCCGTCGAGGGTTTTCTCGTACGTCGTTTTGCCCGGCTCTTCCGTCCTGACTTCGCCGTCGTCCAGCGTTTGCGACGAGACCTTAAGGTCTTGAGCGCCGTCGTCTTGTCCGAACGACGAATGGGGAAGGGAAAACACGCAAACCGCCGCCAGCGCGGCGAGAAGGGAAATACGGAACTTTGTCATCGTCTATGAGACTCCTTGAAAAGGGTTAAATCGAGATCAAAAGTAGAAGTTCTTACGGAGAAGCGCCAAACTCTTTGGAACGGCTGTCGCGGCTTCTTCCTTGCCTTCGAATTCCAGCGAGATGTAGCCGCGATACTTGTATTTACGGAAAAGATCGCCAATCTTCTTATAATCGAGCGGCAGTTCGTACCACACGCCGCCCCCATAGTACGTCTTCGCCTGCACCATCGTCGCGCGCGGCAACACCGCTTCGAGCTGTTCTTCCGTGTCGTCGAGGAAGTTGCCCGTGTCGAGCATGCACCCGAACCACGGCGAGTCGATCGCGTCGAGAATCTTCAGCAGTCCTTTCGCGGTTCGCGCCAGTCCCCAGTGGTTCTCGAGGCACAGCATGACGCCCTTTTCTTCCGCGTAAGGGATCAGCTTTTCAAACGCGTCGACGCACCATTTGAACGCTTCTTCGTCGGTATGACCCGGCAGCGGGTTCTCGATTCCACGATGCTCCATCAGCGCGTCGAAGGAACCCCAAGAGTCCCAGCGACCCGTATTGACGCGGAGCGTCGGGATTCCCATTTCGTTCGCGACGTCGACGCTTCGCATCGTCTTCTTGACGTTCGCTTCGCGTTCCTCGGGGTCGACGCGGACGAAGGTCTGGTGCGTCGACATGCTGCAGATCGAGATTCCCGCCTTGAACGCGTCGCGACGGAGCGAACGGAGATAGGGAAGGTCGGTTCGATCGAGCTGCTGTTCCAAGACTTCGAACGCGTCGAAACCCATCTCCGCCGCCTTCTGGAGACACTGATCCATCGGCGCGGAAACGTCTTCGTCGAAATGCCAGAAGGAATAGCTTGAAACCCCTATCAGATTGCCGCGTCGCGCGCCGCTTTCCGTCGCGGGTCCTTCTTCCCACTGCGCTTTCGCGGGCGTCGCGGTTAGCGACGCGCCGAGCGCCGCGCCGACGACGCCGGACGCGGCGGTTTGGAAAAATGAACGACGATTAAGAAAACGATTGTCTGACGTCATAACGCGATCCTTTTGTTGCGATTCGGATAGAATTGTTCGACGTTTTCAAATCTCGTCGCGGCGACGCGCTTTTACGCCGCGCGACTCGAGAACGCCGACCTTCGCATAATTATAACCTAGCTTGTTTTAAAATACAATATCGCGCCGTTCGAGAGCGTCTTTTTTAACGAAGGAACTCGCGCGTTCCAGCCGTTTAAAAAGAGGATTTCTATCTTGCCGCGTCGCGGCGCTTGCGCCTTGTCTTAGGGACGGAAACAATTCCCGTTTGCCGTCGACGTTCTTTCTTTCTGAGCCGCCTCAAATATACGGGTAAAAGGCGGCGCCTGTTCTAGGAAACGGTTCGATGGTAAAATACCCCTTGGCGCCGCCGACGCTAAACTTGACCTCAAGACGGGGCGAGATTGAATCGGGGAAGGGCGGCGCGACGTATTTATTGACGAGCAAACTTATGATCGACGAGCCGGAACGAGTCGTTTATTTTTACGGGAAACTTGCGGGCGGAACGCGTCGGGACGCGATTCGTCTGGCTCGTTCCGCCGGCTGGCGCGCCGCGGAAACGCTGAGTTCCGCGGTGAATCTGGTCGTTCTGGGCGAGGGCGCCGATCTTGCCCAGACGCGTCGATCCCTCGCGGAAGAGTTTGACGAACGTTCCGACCTTGCCTTTGAGCGCGGGACGCTCCAGATCGTTTCAGAGTCCGAGTTCGTCGCGAGCGTAGGCGCGGTCGACGACGGGGCTCCCCTTCCGCGGCGCGACGGCGCGACTCCCGCCGCCGTCGCGGAGGTCGTCGGCGCGTCGGTTGAAGCGGTGCGACGGTGGCTCCGGCACGGGCTGCTCGCGCCGATCGATCCGAACTCGCGGTTTCCGCTTCTGTCGCCGCGTGAAATTCAGGTCGCGCGAAGACTTGCGTTTCTCTGTTCCGGCGCGCTTTCTGAAGAGTTGGTCGAACGGCAGATTCGCGCTTTCGCTCATGTTTCGTCCCCGGATCAGAATCGTGAAATCGCGCCGCGCAAAGCCGACGACGCCGAGCTTTTCCCCCTGCTTGCGGGACAAGAGACAGACGAGAACGAATTGTCTGACGCCGAGGGCGCGCCTGTCGATTTGGGCGCGGTGATCCTAAGTCTCACGCTTTCAACCGACGGTCGCGAAATACTAAAGTATCGGGACGAAGGGCGCGGCGCAGACGAGCCGATCGACTCCCGCGGACAGCGGTTCTTCGGTTTTGCCGCGCGTCCGCCCGACGGCGCGATCGACAAGCCCGAGGATTCCGTCAAACTCTCGCCGGAAGAGGAGCAGTTCGCGCTCGCGGAACGTCTGAGCGATTGGAACGCCCGAACGACCGCGCAGACCGGCGTTCCCGCGTTTCTCGAACTTTTCTCCGACGACCGTGAGACGCGGACGGCGGAGCCTGAGACGCCGTCCGCGCCTTCGTCGACCGCCTCTGACGCGAGGACCGCCGCGAGTTGGCGCGACGTCGCCAGCGCGCGACAAGCGCGCCTTTGCGCTCAGGCGTGGCTGTACGAACGAGAGGGATATTGGGAAGAGGCCGCGCGCGCGTATCGGCTCGCGGCGCTCGCAGGGGGCGCGGATCCCGGGATCGATTTATGTCTTGGCAGGACGCTTTGTCTTCTTGGGGATTATTCCGCGGCGCGGGAGCGGTTTAGCTCCGCGTTAGAGCTCGATCCGAATCTAAACGACGCGCGCGTCGAGCTTGGCCGCGCCTACGTGTCGCTTCACGACTACGACGAGGCGCTTTCCGTATTTCGCGAGGCGCGCGACGCGCGTCCGGACGATCCGGCGCCGCGCGTCGAACTCGGCAAGCTCATGCTGCGCGTCGGCGACCGCGACGCGGCGAAAGGGGAGTTTCGTCGCGCCGCCGAACGAATCGACGACCCTCGTTTTGCCGCCGACGTCGCCGCGCTTATCGCGTCGCTGGAATCTAGTTCGCGATAGTCTCGGACGCGGGAACGCTTGACGGCGCTTCGACGCCGGGCGTCTCGCTTCCTTCTTCTTCGTCGCGCAGGACGTCGGAAACGTCGTAGACTTTGAGACGACTCTTCTCCGCGTTTTTGCGCGTTTCCGGGTCGTCTGAGCGCGCGCGCATCGCGACGAGCGCGGCGTTGTCGAGAATGCGCCGACGTAACTCGTCAAATTTCTGAAACTGAAAATTGTAAAGATCGGCCCAGGCGTCTCGCGAATCGACCGATCGCGAGTTCGGCGCGTAGCTCGGCGCGGCGTCCTTTCTTTTCTTTCGCGAGAATCGGCCCCATTTGACGATCGAACCCCCCGTCGTTTTAAAGAACCACGTCCCATGCCGCGAATCGCGTTCGCGTAAGACGCCAAGCCGCACGATCTGCCAATCTTCCGTTACGTTTGTCTCGTCAAGAAAGCGCGCGAACGCGCCCGCCTCTTCAAGGAGCGGATCGGCGTTGGCGCCGGCGGTCGTCGTCGTTATCCCCGCGACGCGCGGAAGGTTGTGAAACGCGTCGGGATGATCTTCAAAATACTTGGTCGGCAACGGCTTGCCCAGTCGATCGACGAGATATCGCGAATATTGGACGACGTCGACCTCTTTACCGTCGGCGTCGTCCGTCGTCGAGGACGCGGAGGATTCGTTAAGCTCGTCGTCCCGCTTGACGTCTTCGGGAAAGAACTTTCTGACGTCGTCTCGGAATTCTTCTCGGAACTCCGGCGAAGGGTCGACGATCGCGATCGGAACGCGAAAATCGAGATAGAGCGTGACGGTCGCAGGATACCGCACGACGATTTTGCGAACGCTTTCGACGAGCGGATGTTTGAGCGCCGCGACGCGCAGATTTTCGACGAGACGCGGATCGTTGGCGTTGAGTCGCAGCTTCGTCTCGTCAGGCGCCGACGCGTCGTCGTCCGAGTCGCGTCCTTGGTTTGCGATTAGCGCTTCGTCCCGATATTCGGCGGGAAGGAGTTGAAGCGTTTCTGTTACGAATTCGCCCGTAATCCACGAAGGGGGAGCGTCGACGCGGATGTTCTCGCGTTTAACGACGTATTCCTGCTGGTTGACGATATCGTTCTTGAAATAAAAGCAGACGACGCCCGTTCCCAGAAAAAGAAGCAGAAGAAAAGCCGCCGGCCCCCAAAACTGACGAACCGTTTTCTCGACGAATAAGAGTTTGATCAGACGGTTCAATGTCGACTCCCGCGGAAGACGCGCCCCGCCTTGAGAGGCGTTTGGGCGCGACGGCTGAAAAATTTTGCGTTCGCTCTTGCGCCGCGGCGTCAAAAAAACTATTGTCAACGCGCGCGCGTCGCGCCGCGATTGTAACGTTCTAAACGCGCCCCGTCAACCCGCCGAAAACGGATTTACGACGCGCTTTAACTCGCTTTTTTCGTCGTCGCCGCGCCCGGCGCGCAGCTTCAACCTTCCCGTTGTTCAGGACGATTTAACGAAGCGGCGCCGATAGAAGAATTACGAGCGTTCGCGCGCGAGATTAACATGCCTTTGGCGCCGGAATTAAGGAGACTCCGTAATGCGAGAGCGGTTACAGCCGACACGTGGATTGAATAGGGACGAGATCGAGCAGGCTGTCGCGTCGCGACGTCGCTTTTTAGCGTCGTGCGCGCTTCTTGCGGGGACGCCCTTCGTCGGCGGATGCGCCGTCGCCAATATGTTTCATTCCTCGAATCCGGAGGCGGATCGTCGCGCGGCGGACAAGGCTACGAAGGACGCGCTTAAAGAACTCGAACATGAAGCGTCGCTTCATTCCGATAAGAAACTTGTCGTTTGCTTCATCGGAGTGACGGGCGGTCCGAACGCGGCGAATCTTTCGTCGGCGACGCGAGAGCTTCTGGAGGAAGGCAATTTTAGACTGCTCGAAAAGAACGTCGTTCAAGCGGCGCTCAAAGAAAGCGGCGTTTCGCCCAACAACGTTTTTATCCCGAAAGAGCGCGAGAAATTCGTCTCCGAACTCGGCGAAGAAGTCGACTACTTCATGGCGGGCTACGTCGAAAAACAAGAGGACGAGGACGACGAGGGCGAGAAGTCCAAGAAGACCGTCTACAAGCTTGATCTGGTCAACGTCGCGACGAATCGCAAATCGGAGTTCGTCGCCGAGATATGACCGTTCGGTCGTCGACGTCTCAAAGAAAAAACCGCGAAGCTTAACGCTTCGCGGTTTTTTGCGTTATAGGGCGCTACGTTTTGCGGACGCAAGTTAGTCGGCGGTCGCGCGTCCGGTCGCGACGTCGAACTCGTCGATCGCGGGAATGAGCATCGCCAGCGTCGCGAAGAAGTAGGCGGAGACGACGGAGACGAAAACCAGCATCGGCTTGCCGAGCATGAAGCTCGTCGCGGCGTAGAACGTCGCGGGAGGCAGCGCGAAGGACGCGAGCGCGAGCGCTTTCGACGGGTTCCTCGCCCCGAGCGCGACGTAAAGCCCGACCCCGCCGCCTATCATGAACGCGAGGAACGGCTGAAGCTGCGCTTCAAAGGAGCCGCTGAAGGCGAGCATCGTCCAAATGCAGACGCCTACCCCGACGAACAGGAAGAAGACGACCCCGAGCGACGTCGCGACCGCGCTTCGCGTGTTGTCGTATTGCAGACCGATATGCACGCCGATCATCGCGACGAAGAAATAGAGAACGACGATTCCGATGAAGAGACGCCACGCGTCCGACATGTCCATCGCGCCCTTCCACCCGAGATAGAGGCTTAGGAGCAACGGGAAAACCGTCGCTTCCTTCATGTTATAGAACGCGCCGACGAGCTTGCCGAAGACAAATTCTTTGGGCGAGAGGTCGCTCACGAGAAGGAGCGGAAACGCGCCGAGGTCGCGTTCCGACGTCATCGACGAAATCGCCTGCGAGTTGAGCAGGAACATCGACAGCAGAATAAGGGGAAGGACCGGGGTCGCGAGCTGCATGAACGTCGGGGTGGCGACGGTCGCGAACGTCGTATGGATCGAGTAGACGGAGAGCAGGAAGAGCATGAAGTAAACGAGTCCGATGAGGAACGTTTTGCGTCCGTAAGCGCGCGTTCGAATCTCGCGCCACAGAATCGGGTTGTTCCATACCGGACGCGCCTTTCCGACCGACGAAACCGCCGCGTCGACCGCGTATTTGCCCTCGGGCGCGACTCCCGTCTTGATCGACTCCTCGGTCGTGAGCCCCGACTTTTGCGCGAGGACCTCGCGCGCGGCGACCGCGACGCCGGCGGAACCTTCGCGCGTTTCGACGTCGTGAAGCGTTTCCTCGACGGCGAAGAGGTTGTCGGTCAGGTTGTCGTAAGGGTTGTCGTCGCGTTTTCCGTCGATCTGAGACCGGCGTTCCGCCGCTTCGCGGTCAAGTCGCGCTTGAATCGCCTCCTGGCGCCACGTGTCTTGTTCCATCGTCGCGTTTTTAATCGTTTCGCGCGACGGGTTCCAGACGCGGCACATCGCGATGGCAAAACCGTTGACGAGCGCGATGAACGCGGCGCAAACGCCAAGGAACGGCGCGACCGGCGCGAGGCTAAGGCGCAGTTGTTCGCCCAGCGTCGCGACGAATCCGAAATCGTCGGGACGCGCCGCCACGATGATTGCGCGCCACGGACTCATGACGTTCGCGAGCGTCGCCGTCGATATCCCGAACCATTCTTTTCCGAGCGCGCCATAGCCGACCGCTTCCCAGAACCCGAGCCATATCGCGAGCGCGAGGATCGTCGCCGAGAGCGCCTGGAACGTTTTATCGCGCCAGAGCGCCATGCATGAACCGAGCGAACCTCCCGCGAACGTCGCGAAGAGCGTGACGAGAAAGACGCGCGTTATTTGCGCGAAGGAGACTCCGCCAAGCGTCGCCGTTATAAGAAGAATCGGCGCCGAAACGACTAGGAAAATGAAAAGTTGAAGCAGCGCCGCGCAAAGCTTGCCGAGGACCAATTCGCTATTCGAAAGACGCGTCAGAAGCAAGAGAATTAACGTCTTGCGGTCTTTTTCCTGCCCTACGGCGGCGGCGGAAAAGAGCGCTCCGAAGAAGAGCGCGACGATCAACTGCAGCGGCGCCAGAAGCGTAAAGAGGGACGCGCCGAACCTTGCGAAGTCGCCGACGTCGACGATCTGCTGCGCGCCGCTCGTCACGAGCCACGCGGCTGAGATTGTCAGCAATAGGAAACCGCCGTAAACTCCGCGACCGAGATACGATTTGTCGCGTCGCGGCGCAATGGTCGCCTCTCTCGCGAAAACCGGACCGATAATCATTTTTCAACCTCGAAATAATATCGTAAACGCCGCGACACGATCGCGCGCGTCGTCAAGCGGCGCGGAATCTGAAGACGCGACGTCTTCCTATCGACGACGACGTAGAGCGAGACGGCCTTTGCGCCCCGCTTTTGCCCGAACTTCTTCATTTTATTATACGCGCCTTCCCCTCTCGTTGCAAGCGCGTGGTTTTTTTGATTTTTCGCGCAAGCGAGGAGTTCCTGCGGCAACCTTAAGGGGACGCGATATTAGGCGGTTAATATCTTGTTTTAACGATTAAAAAACGTTATAATCGTCACAAAGGTAAAAATGCGGAAACGTTCCGTAGAGTTCGTTTCCCTTCGACGACTTTGATCGTCTTGACTTTGTGAGAAACAACAGCGTCTTTAAGACGGACGACGCCGGAGCGATTCCCCGTCTAACGTCTGACGCGATTTGCGATATGGAGAAATATATGAGCCGTATATGGAAGAGTTTATGGACGGTCGCCGTCTCTACGATTTTGTTGACGGGGACCGGCGCCGGCTTCGTCGCCGCGCAGGAAGACGCGCCCGCCGCCGATCAGAACGCGGCGGAACAGCAGGAAAAGACGGGCGACGACGAAATCGAGTTTGACGAATCGGAGCCGGCGGAAGATTCCGCCGACGGCGACGCGTTGGAACAGGCCGTCGAGCAGGATTTAGGCGCCGCCGCGCAGAGCAATTCGCCCGAGGAACTCCTCAACCTCGCGACGGAAATCAAACTGACCGCCAAAACGCTTCTCGATCTTACAAAGGTCGTTTCGCTTTGCAACAAGGCGGAAAAGCTCGGACTCGACGAAGATAATCTCGAATTTGCGCGCCAACTCCGCATTTCCGCGCAGCTGGACCGCGGTTTGGCGATTGCGCAGCTCTTCCTCGACCCCGCCGTCAACGTCGCGCAGTTGCCCCCCGGGTGGGAAGCGTTACGCGACAACGCGATCGGCGATCTGACCGTCGCGACCAAGGAAAATCCCGATATCGCCGCCGCGCAGCTCGGGCTCGGTCGTCTCTATATGCTCTCCGACAAGAATGACGAAGCGAAGGCCGCGTTTGAGGCGGCGATTAACGGCGAAGACGAATCCGGCGAAGACCAAATCAAGCCGCTGGCGTATATGTACCGCGCCGAATTGCAATCCGACGCGAAAGCGTCGGTCGCGGATATGGAAAAGGCGCTCGAAATCTGCCCTGAAGAGGAGCCGCGCTTCCATTCGCTCTACGCGGAGTATCTCGCGCGCGTCGGACGCGACGAAGACGCGCTTGCCGCCGTCGACAAGGGACTCGCGCTCCCGAATCTCTCCGCGCCTTTCGACGTCGAACTAGCGAAGCAGAAAGCGCGCATTCTTGTGCGACTTCACCGGAAAGACGAAGCGCGCGAAGTCTATGAGAAAGCGTCGCAAAACGACGGCGACGACGTTTCCGCCCAGATTGACAAGGGGCAATTCTACGCGATGCTCGGCGATTACGACGCGTCGATCGCGCTCTTTACGAAACTCGCCGAGAAATTCGACGGACCGGGAATCTACCTCCTTCGCGGGATGGTCTACGCCGATAAGAAAGATTTCGACGCGGCGATCGCCGACGCGAATCAAGCGTTGCGGCGCGACGGCTCGATGCTTGCCGCGATTCGTCTCAAGGGCTTGGCGTTCGTCCAGTTGGAGAAGTATGACGAAGCGGTTCGCGCCTTTGAACTCTTGAAGAGAAAGTCGAAGACGGCCGAGGAAAAACTCGAAGCGACGACGCAAATCGCGTACGTTATCTCTAAACAGGGACGCTACCGACGCGCGTCGGAAATTCTCAAAAAAGAACTCGAAAAGGATCCGAAAAACGCGTCCGTTCTTCGTTCTCTCGCCGACATGGAGCTTCTCTTTGGACATTGGGGCGAAGCGAAGCGCCTCTATGCCGAACTTTTAGAAATCGACCCCGAAGATACCGGCGTTCTCAACAACTATTCGTGGCTCCTCGGAACGTGTCCGGACGAACAGTATCGAGACGCGGCGCTTGCGCTTGAGTACGGCAAGAAAGCCGCCGAAGGCACGTATTATAAGCTGCCGCATATTCTCAGCACGCTCGCCGCCGCTTACGCGGAGAACGGCGATTTCGAAAGCGCGCGAAGCTGGTCTCAGAAGGGCGTCGATCTCGCTACGGCGGATAACGACGACAACCTTGAAGACCTCAAGAAGGAACTTGAATCCTATAAGGAAAACAAGCCGTGGCGCGAGACCTCGGAAGTCCTCGCGGAAGTCGACGAGGACGAATCCGCCGAGAAGCCCGCCGACGAAGAACCTAAGCCGGAAGAAAAGGACGCGGCTCCCGAGGAGAACGCCGATTCTCCGGAAGCGTGACCTTTTGTCTTCGTCCTACTTTTAACAGGGATTTGTCATGAAACTTTCGAAATTTTCACGTCGTTTCTTCTGCCAGGCGACTCTTGCGCTCCTCGCCGCGACGACCTTCGCAATCGCCGCGCCGTCGCGCGTGAACGCGGACGAGCCCGAATATCAGGCGATTTCCGATATCGTCTACAAGCAGGTCGGCGACCGTAAAATCACGCTGAACCTCTTCATGCCCGTCAAAGACGGTCAGATCGTCAAAGGACGTCCGCTCCTCATCTATCTCGACAGCGGATGCTGGTACTCCGGCGAGCCAGGCAACGGCGGCGTCTGGACGGATCTTGGCGCCCGGGAGCGCGGCTTTGCCATCGCGAGCGTCTCGCACCGCCCGATTAACGAGGCGCAGTTCCCCGCGCCGATGGAAGACGTGCGCGCCGCCGTCCGGTTCCTGCGCAAACACGCGTCGGAATACGGCTACGACCCCGACCGCTTCGCCGTCTGCGGATGCTCGAGCGGCGGCAATCTCTCGTTGAGCCTTGGTATATCGGACGAAAAGTCGCCCTTTAACGTCGGCGACAACCTCGACGTCTCCGGACAGGTTCAAGTCGTCGTCGACTTCTTCGGCCCTTCCGATTTTAAAGACGTCTTTACCCGTTACCCGAATCAGGCGATCGACTGCATTTACGACGCGTGCGGCTTCAAGCGCGACGCCGCCAAACCGGACGATCCGAATCACGCCGCCCTTATGGAAAAGGCGGTATTCTATTCGCCGATTACCTACGTCGACGAAAACTACGCGCCGACGATCCTTCTTCAGGGGACTGTCGATCCGCTCGTGCCGCTGAGCCAGAGCGCGCTTATGTTTGAAAAGATCGCGGTCTGCGGCGTTCGCAGCCGCATCGTCGTGACCAACGGCGGCGTTCATAATCCGGGGACGCTCGGGTCGAGGGACGATCTGATCCGCGAGATTTTCGATTTCCTCGAATGGAAGTGACGGAGCGTCGATTCTCCTATAGTCCATGGCCGTCGGTCGGCGCCTTTTCGCCGATCGGCGACCTGTTTTTTTTGCCGGACGATTGTATATAAGTCGGATATCGGGTAAAATATCGTTTGGCGATCGGACGTTGCGGACGTTTCGTCGCCATACGTCTCCCACAAACGTTTGTTTTATCCTCTTTCAAAAGAAAGCAACGATATTATGCGCTTTGTCACACTTACCCTTGGGCTTGTTTTAGCGGTCGGTCTTTCCGCCGCGCCGTCCGTCGTTTCCGTCGCGTCCGCCCAAGACGCCGAGCCCGCCGCTCAGAAAGACGTAACTTTTGACGAAGCCCTCCTGGATATTCCGGAAGGCGAATCCGGCTCTTTCTACTCGGAACGCGCCGAGGCGATCGGCAAGGCGTTCGCGGAGTTTGTCAACGCCAATATCGGCGAGAATCAAGAGATTCCCGAGGCCGTGAGAGCGCTCCAGCCGAAGGTTCAGGAAGCGTACGCTAAGCTCGTGAAGAAAATCGCGCTTGCCGACGATCTCGATTACGCCGTCTCAGGCCCGTACTTCCGCAATTATACGATGGGAATCGCTCGCGAAGGGAACCTCGACGAACTGAACGCGCTCCTCGCGGCGGAACAGGGCAAGGACAAGGATAAATCCGTCGCCGAACGTCTCGGATGGCTTCGCTATCTCGTGAGTTGCGTTTCGGTCGACAAAGCGGGCGAAAAGGGCGTCGACGAACTGAAGGCGGCGATTAAGAATCTCGACGCTCTCGTCGCGGAAGACGACTTTGTCGCGGCGCGCGCCGAAGAATTCGCTTCGATTATCTCCCAGTACAGCAACGACGAGGCCAAGGCGTTCTTCGAGAGAACGATTGAAGCGTTCAACGCGTCCGACTCCGACGCGCGCAAAGCGCTCGCTAAAGAGCTTGAACCGCAGCTGCGTTTCTTCAACCTTGTCGGAAACGAAATGATCTTCGAAGGCGTCTACGACGACGGCTCAGAAATCGACTGGAAATCCTATCGTGGCAAGGTCGTTCTCGTCGATTTCTGGGCGACGTGGTGCGGACCGTGCGTCGCCGAGGTCCCGAACGTCCTCAAACTGTATGAAAAGTATCACGACGCGGGCTTCGACGTCGTCGGCTATAGCCTCGACAACGATCTCGAAGCGCTCGAGAAGTTCGAAAAGGAACGCAAGCTCCCGTGGCGGACCGGCGTTCGTAAACTCTCGATGCAAGCGAACGAAAAGGACGGCAAGAATTATACGAATCTGTGCGAATACTACGGGATCCATGCGATTCCGACGATGATCCTCGTCGACAAGGACGGAAAGGTTATCGATACGGAAGCGCGCGGCGCTCATCTCCAAGAACTCCTCGAAAAGGCGTTCCCGGACGTCAAGTGACGTCGGCTGGATTGTAGTAACATTTTGCTCTGCGCGGCGCTTCAGAAATCAAACTGAGGCGCCGCTTTTTTCGTTCCTAGTTGAACCGACTTTGGAGATCGCGTACAATTACCTCCAGCGTTTACGTCGAGTCGCCGTTGCGCGAACTCGACCCTTTGGGCGTTCGCGCCCTTCCTATAACTGAAAGAAGCGATAGATTATGCGCGCCATTAAAGTTACGTTTGGATTACTTCTCGCGGTCGGTCTCTTCGCCGCGCCGTCGTTCGTTTCCGTCGCGTCCGCGCAGGACGCGGAACCCGCCGCTCAAGAGAGCGCGACCTTCGACGAAACGCTTCTCGAAATCCCGGACGGCGAAACCGGTCAATTTTACATTGATCGCATTCAGGCGATTGGCAAGGCGTTTAACCTCTTCTCCGTGGCTAAGAACGATCCCGACGCGGTAAAAGAACTCCAGCCAAAGGCTGAGGAAGCGATTGCAAAACTCGTGAAGAAGGTCGCCTTTGCCGACGACCTCGAATACGGCGTCGCGAAGCCGTACCTCCTCCAGTATACGTTGCCCCTTGCTCGCGAAGGGAAAATCGACGAACTTAAAGAGATTTTGAAAGCGGAACTGGGCAAGGACAAAGTCGAGTCTGAACGCGTCGGGTGGCTTCGTTATCTCGTCAACTGCTCGGCGCTCGACCACGCCAAGGACGTGGACGCGCTTAAGGCGGCGATTAAAGATCTTGACGCCGACGTCGCGGAGGACGATTTCGTCGCGGCGCGCGCCGAGGAGTTCGCCTCGATTATTTCCGCGAACAATCCGGACGAAGCCAAAGCGTTTTTGCAGAGGACGCTCGAGGCGTTTAAAGCGTCTGATTCCGACGCGCGCAAAAAACTCGCCGCTGCGCTCGAACCGCAGATTCGCTTCTTCAGCCTTGTCGGAAACGAAATGATCTTCGAAGGCGTCTACGACGACGGCTCGGAAATCGATTGGAAATCCTATCGCGGCAAGGTCGTGCTCGTCGACTTCTGGGCGACGTGGTGCGGACCGTGCGTCGCCGAGGTTCCGAACGTTCTCGCTCTTTATGAAAAGTATCACGACGCGGGCTTCGACGTCGTCGGCTATAGCCTCGACAACGATCTCGACGCGCTTGAGAAGTTTGAGAAAGAACGCAACCTCCCGTGGCGCACCGGCGTTCGTAAACTTTCGATGCAGGCGAACGAAAAGGACGGCAAGAATTATACGAACCTTACCGAATACTACGGAATCCATTCGATTCCGACGATGATCCTCGTCGATAGGGACGGCAAGGCGCTCGATACTCACGCGCGCGGCGCTCATCTCAAGGAACTCCTCGAAAAAGCGTTCCCGGACGTCAAGTGACCGTCGAAGACGGGTTTTGTTAGCGCTGTCGTGCTCTCGTGCGTTTTCGCCTCCCGTTGGTCGGCTTGAGTTTGGCAAAAGTTCAGCGACCAACGGGAGCGTTTTTTTACGCGCGCGGCAGCGCGAACCCGGAGCGGCGCGGTCGCCGCCGCGGTCGCGACAGCCGCTTTTTTCGTCGCGCATTGAACTGGCGTCGGAAATCGCGTACAATTACCTCCAGCGTTTACGTCGAGTCGCCGTTGCGCGAACTCGACCCTTTGGGCGTTCGCGCCCTTCCTATAACTGAAAGAAGCGATAGATTATGCGCGCCGCTAAATTTATGTTTGGATTGCTTGTCGCGGTCGTTTTCTTCGTCGCGGCGTCCGCCGTTCCTGTCGCGTCCGCCCAAGACGCAGAGCCCGTCGACCTGGAAAAGATTCCCTTTGACCGATCTCTTCTTGATATTCCGGAAGGCGAGAGCAGCGCGTTTTACGTCGAACGTTACAAGGCGCTTGAGGAGGCAAAATCGGAGTATTGCGCCGTGCAGTATAGGGCCGGCGCTATAGCGGCGACCCCGCCGAAGGGGTATAGGGAAGCATGCTTTAAGCTTGAGAGAATCATCGCTTCCGCCGCCGACGTCGATCCCGACCTCTCGACGAGGTGTTTCCGCTCTTACACGACGAGGGTCTTTCGCAATGGAAACATTGACGAAATCAAGGAGATTCTCAAGACCGAGCGGAGCAAGGACGTCGTCGTTCCATTTCGCGTCAGTTGGCTCCGCTATCTTATCTGCTCCATGACGCTCGAACAATCCGGCGAAAAGGGGCTTGAAGAGTTCAAGGGCGCTATAAAGGAACTGGAAACAGCCGTTGCGGAAGACGACTTTATCGCGCGGCGAGCGGGCGAGTTTGCCTTAGAAGTTTATTACTACGACGAGAACGAAGGGAAGGCGTTTTTGGAAAGGACGATCCAAGCGTTCCAAGCGTCGGACGACGACGTTCGGAAAAAGTTTGCCAAAGAGCTTGAACCTCGGATGCGTTTCTTCAATCTCGTCGGAAACGAAATGATCTTCGAAGGCGTCTACGACGACGGCTCGGAAATCGACTGGAAATCCTATCGCGGCAAGGTCGTTCTCGTCGACTTCTGGGCGACGTGGTGCGGACCGTGCGTCGACGAGATTCCGAACGTCCTCGCTCTTTACGAAAAGTACCATGACGCGGGCTTCGACGTGGTCGGCTACAGTCTCGACGACGATCTCGACGACCTCGAGAAATTTGAAAAGAAATGCAAGCTCCCATGGCGAACCGGCTCCCGCGAGCTTTCGGAGCAGGCTAATGAAAAGGACGGCAAAGATTACGCGATTCCCACTGAATATTACGGGATCGACGCGATTCCGATAATGATCCTCGTCGATAAGGACGGGAAGGTTATCGATACGAAAGCGCGTGGCGAACATTTGAAGGAACTCCTCGAAAAGGCGTTCCCGGACGTTTCCGACACCGAGTGATTCGGTTTTGCGATCCTGTTTTTGACGGCGCGATAATGTAAGAGATCGTTTCAGAGAAAGCGCGTAACGCCCTATGCATGTCGTATTAAAAGAGTTTTTCCGCGTTCTTTTCAACCTTCCGACGTCGCCGGAATTTGTCGGGTGGAACGGAGAGCGACTGACCGTCAAGGTTTTGAGGAAGCTCGATCG
>Ga0256407_10007422_pt1 | contig 16502 bp, 15 predicted proteins | sample RumenRJG_04DNA_FD_193489 | JGI IMG/M metagenome (GOLD analysis project Ga0256407, IMG submission 193489) | Bovine rumen microbial communities from Lethbridge, Alberta, Canada - RJG_04 | ecosystem: Host-associated > Mammals > Digestive system > Stomach > Rumen | place: Canada: Alberta...
CGATATGCCCTACAATCATACAAAAAATACCGAATGCTCTAAGCAAATCCAATGCCAAATCTCTATTTGAAGTAGTATTAATATTATTTAATGTCATAAGTTATAATTCTTTTAACAAAGTTTATTTTATGAAAAAAACTTTTAGTATTTTATCAAATTTATGAGTTAGTTAAAAAAGTTAAATGGAAACAGTAAGGCAGAGAGGCATGAAAACGACAAAACTGCAATGTATAATGTACAATGTAGAATGTATAACGAACGACGAAAAGAGAGAAGAATAGAAGGTTGACACTGAATGTTATTAAACTATTCAATCAATCAACTATCTTTGTTAATTTTTATCTGGTAAGCAATGTTGGAAAGGAAAAAGTTTGTTTTAATCAACATAGAATATAAATTTTTGAGAATCATAAAAAGTCATAACAAAAATTATACCCTTATTTATATCATCTATTGAAAAATCACAAAAACTATAAGAAAAGACACCTGTTTTTATATCCTCATTATAAACATCTATAAATTTATTGTCCTCTCTTTTTCCCATACCACCACATTCTATTCCTTCCACAACAGTTTTCACCGCTTCTGAAATATTATTATTTCTATATTCTCCTGTGACTGTATCCTGTTTTAAAAAAATATTATCCCAATAATATTTAATTTCTTTATTTAAAAATTTTTTTGTCTTTTTATAATAATAACCTTTAACTATCTTTTTTAAAACATTAAAGATACTATGCAATCTTTCTTTTGTCATATATAATTTTCGTCCCTCTCCCAAATATATTCCAGAAGGACTTTTTATATTTATACGACCTTTTATATTATCCCTTATATCTTGTAAAAGTCTTCTATTTTTATAAATTCCTCTCAATCTATTTTTTTCATAAGCATATTGGGCAATTTTACTAGATCTTGAGGCTATCATTGTTATAAAAGCAACAAATATTTCATCATCTTTTGAATATTGATTATTACACTCTGTACAACAAGGAACTGTTATTTTATTTATTTCAGGATTTGCATTTATATTTAAAAAACCTTTATTTTGTTCAAATAAAGATAATGGTGGTATATGATCTACAGTCTTAAAAAAATCACATTGTTGTTTCTGTTTACACTTATTATTTTTACATAGTTCTCTACCACAAGAATAACAAAAATTCCCACTATTAATAAAATCTTTACAATTAGAATGTATATCTTCCATTTTTATTCAAAATCTTCTATTTTCCAAATTTCTTGTGCTATTGAAGCCATATCTTGCTGCCTTTTGTTTATAGTTTTTTCATTCCAATCACTGAAAATAGTCAATGCTTTAACAAATTCATAATTATTTTTAGAATAAACTAATTTCTTTTTAGAAAATGGTTTATTTTTTAATTGTTCATTTATGCTTTTTTGTAACAAAACTAAATTTCCTAATTTCCAAACATAATTTTCGGGTTCTTTAAATTTGCTCCAATCCGAATTTTCATTTTTAGCTAAAATATGCTCTACTGTAAAAGAGTCTGAATCTATCTCAATCCCATATTGTCTATCAAATATTTCTCTCAATATATACTTTATTATTGAAACTCTTTTTATTTCAGCATTACTAAAATTATTTATAAATGTTACTCTATCAACATAAATTTTTTTTAGATGTTTTTTTATTCCATCAAGAGTTTTAATTTGTTTCGATGAAATTTTATTCGAAATTTCATTATACACTGTTTCTTGCTCTTTAGCATCAAAGCCAGAAATTGTATTAAATCTAAAAGATATTTTTTCTAGCCAAGAAATTAATATATGAAATTTATTTTTCTCCATATGCTTTAAATAAGCTATTAATACACCATATATTTGTTTCAACTGAAGTAAATTTATATTTTCTAAAATTTTAACAATTATAGGGTTATAACCATTTTCTTTCCAATATGAATCTTTAGGATTTTGCAACAATGAAAAAATATTTGAAGAATCTTTTAGCATTTCCATATATTTAAATGCTTTTTTCTCATTATTTATAGTTTTTGAAATTGTCTTAAACAAAATTCTATCCTCTACTAAACTATATCTTGTCCCCCAATCTGTTCTTATAAATTTATTTATATCACCTTCTTTAATATTTGAAGTAATTTCATTCCAATTATTTTCCATAACTCCTAAATAAGTCTGATTAGTTGCCGTTTTTGAATACAAGAAATTTTTTAACAAATCAACCGCTGCTAACTTAATTCCTCTTGCATTTAAAGTTTCAAATAATGTATATGCATTATAATCAGAGTCAACATAAAGAACCGTAAAAAACAATTTTTTAGTCATTCCTTCAATAAAAGAACTAATTTTGGTTGAATTAAAATTATTTGTAAACAAAGAACTTATTTTTCCTTTAAAAAAATTTAAAGCCTTTTCTATTTTTTTATTGGATTTATTTTTTAATTCATCACCTACAAAATCAAGAGTATTTGAAGAATCTATCATTACTCCATCTGATATTTTTTTAAAATATTTTCCATTTATTCTATTTAATATCAATTTATTATAAAATTCTCGTGTTACAGGATCCTTCTTACCTATATAATTTTGAATAAAATCTGTTAATCTAGTTTTATCCTCATTAGAATTATTTTTTATCAAATTTTTTAAAATATATAATGCAGCTATAATAATTATTGTTATTGTTGCTAATCTTTGTTGTCCATCAATAACCTCAAACTTATTATCTGTTATTTTTTTCAAAACGATAAAACCGACAAAGTGTTCATCAATATCCTTTGCTATAATATCGTTCCACAATTCATCCCATTCATAATTTTTGTTATCCCATGAATAATCTCTCTGAAATTTAGGTATTTCATAAATGGTATCACTTGATAATAAATCTTTAAAATTTTTGGTTTCTGGCGAAAAATTTTCTTTCATAACTATGAATCCTCTTTACTAAAAAATTATGTTTTAGTTATTTTACAAAAATTTGGGGTGAGTGAGAAAGACACATATATTCACCAATAAAATTTGCATAAACTATAGATTATTGTTTAATTTTTTACTAAATTCTCCTAAGATTTACTATTTATGAATTCTTTTTGAAAGAGATATTGAAAATTTTTATAATAAGAATTTTCATATTCAATATCAAAAAATTTTATATAATATCACTAAAATAAAACTTAACAATATAAGTTCGTAGGAGAAAACAATGAAACCTTTAATATTTGAGTTTCTTGAAAAAAGAAATGAAGAAAATTTTGATTTTTCTATGATAGGATATGATGACGAATTAAATCTTAGTATAGATAAAAAAACAGGAAAACCTGCAATTAATGGTTTAATGCTTTCAACAAGAACTGTTACTAATGTCTGCGAAGAAGATTCGGATTCTGATAAAAACAATGAAAGTCATAGTTTTTTAATGATTACTCAAACAAGAACTGTTACTGATGTATGCAAAGAAGAATCTGACTCAGACAAAAATGATGGAAATCTTAGTTTTTTAATGGCTACACAAACAAGAACATTTGCAAACGAAGAAGGAGCAGATACTGACAGAAACGAAAACAATACAAATATTATCTTTTTGATGGGAACAATGACAAAAACAGCAACATCTGAAAGTTCAGATAGAGATTAAAAAATGATTCTAATTATTACACACAAAACAGATTTTACTGTAGATTTTGTTATTAACAAATTAAACAAACAAAAAATTAAATATAAACGATTTAATTGTGAAGACATATTAAAAAATGATTATTGTTTAAAATTTTATAATACATCTTCTTACTCGATATTAGGAGAAGCAAAATATAAATCTGTTTGGTTTAGACGAACAAAATTACCTGAAATATCAAATTTAAGAAAAGAAGAAAAAATTTACATTTTAAAAGAAACAGATTATTTGATAAAGAATATGATATCTTCATTACAGGTAAAAAAATGGTTAAGTCATCCAAATTATGTCTATCGAGCCGAAAATAAACTTTTACAATTACAAGAAGCTTTGAAGATAGGTTTTAAAATTCCTGCAACTTTGATAACAAACTCTCATAAAGAACTAAAAAATTTTATTAAAACTTACAACTATGATATTATAATCAAACCTTTATCTTATTCAAAGATAGATTATTGTGAAGGCAGTAAGTTCTTTTTTACTAGCAAAGTCTCTTCTAATATTATAAATGATATAGATTCGTATGACTTAACTCCTTGTATTTATCAACAAAATATTGCGAAAGAATATGAAATTCGAGTAACAGTGGTAAACAATGAAATTTTTGTAGCAGCAGTTGACTCTCAAAAAGATGAAGATACAAAAAATGATTGGCGAAGAAAAAATTTACAATTTTATAAAATAGATTTACCAAATACTATAAAAATTAAATGTATCGGTCTAGTAAAAAAACTTAATTTAAAATTTGGAGCAATAGATTTAATAAAAACACCAAAAGGAGAATACATATTCTTAGAAATTAATCCTAATGGACAATGGGCTTGGATAGAAGCACAAACAGGATTACAAATTTCTGATGCAATAATAAAATACTTAACATGAAAAAAATAATATCTTTTATCAAAAATTTAATAATTTCTAATGATTCAAAAAAGACAAGTTTTAATATACATTATGAGTCTGAAAAAGTATATGAAAGTAAAAAGATTGAGGACTTACAAACTCGAGTATCTTTTTTAAGAAATCTTTTTGATTATGAAGAAAAAAGGAAAAATTCTATTGATGAACGTTCATCAGTTATGATGTCTCATTTAGGAATAATACTTTCTATTTCATGCTTAATTTTGACATTTTTCATAGAAAATTTTTCAGAAAGCACAAATAAAATTATTATAATCATTTTTATTATACTAACGATTATTCTAATACTCCTTTATCTTATATCAATATATTTCATCTATAAAAACTACGATGCTCCTAAATTTAATTATAGTTATCCTTCTCCTGAAAACACTAAACATTTTAATAATCTTGATAGTTTTCTGGAAGAAGAAATAAAAGATTTAACTTATGGTATATATAAAAATACCAAAGTCAATGACCAAAAATTAACGAACTTAAATAAAGCACGAACTCTTTTATTTTTTGCATTTATTAATATTGCATTATTAATTTTATTTTCTATTTATGTTAGTTGTTTTACATCTAAAAAAACAAATGTAGTCAATATAAAAAATAAAATTGAAATCCAAAATATTGATGAAAATTTCTCAAAGATACAAGATACTGTTATTTATACCAATGAGAATATAAATAATAAACTTTCAAACATTGAACTAAAACTAAATAGTATAAACAACAAAATGACAAAAGTCAAAAAATAATATTAATTAGTTATTTTAACACTCAATATAATCAACATATAATCAATTTCTGTCCAAAATTCCTTAAATGTTTTTCTGAAAAAATTAATGGCAAAATGTTTTTCGTTGAGAAATGTTGATGATTAGTTTATTACTTAAAATAAATCAAAATATTTCTTAAACTTTGTAGGTAAGAATTTAGATTGTTTTGCACCATCTTGCATTTTCTTTAATATTTGCTTTGATAAATCCTCTATTTGATTTAAATCTTTTGTTTGTAATTTTTTTAATATTACAGATGCACTCATTTCCATTGCTTTTTTGTAATATGCTACTGATTTTTTTGTTATTTTAGGATGGTCACCAACATTTAATATGCAAGAAGTATCTTTTCCAGCTGGATTATTTATATCTGTTATATTTACAACCAAAACTTTGTCTTCTATATCAGGCTCACTCAACACAAAATACATATGCTCAAGTCCCGACATATCCATTTCTTTAAAGCCTTTAGCTTTTATAACACACATTTTATAAAAGTCCTTTTTCTTTAAAAGAATTTTCAATTTGTTGGGAACTTTCTTCATCTTTGAGAATTTCTTCTATTTCTTTCTTTGTTTTACCAAGCTTTTCCAAAAGAACATATTTTTGCAAATCTATTGATGTATTCTGTATTTGAGCTCTTTTGTCCCATTCAGGAAATTTATGTACAACATCATCAACTAATTCTTGCCAAGTAAAATTATGATATTTCTTATCAACTTCATCTAATATCTCTAATTCTGCTTCACATAATTCATCAAAAGGATATTTTTTTTCAGGAATAGAAATTAAATCATACCCATTTTTAATAAACAAAGAATTAAATTCTATATTATTTTGTCTATTTATAAATTCATATAAATTAGATAATACCAACCCCTGTGGCATAGAACAATATTTATCACCACTAATTGCAAAATTATATTTTTCTAAACAAATTCTATCAGCTATATACAACAATTTTATTAACTTTGTATAATTCAATCTATACTTATATTTTGCTAAGATATAATTAACTGTTTGATATAATTTTTTTAGATTCATTTCTTTCCCCTCTTGCAATATTATAACCTATTAACAATTTAAAAATCAACCAATTATTTCAATTGTGTCAATTACGATTTATTATTTCAATTGTTTCTTTTACAAAATTTAGATTTTAGAAATATGGTTATTCATCAAAGATATTGGCAAATATACGATGAATTTACTATTTATTTTTCGTTGATAACAGCCTTGAAAAACAACTAAAATTGAGGTAATTAATAAAATCAACAAGTATTTTCCACATCACAATTCAAAGGATTTTTAGATTTTTTGTCTTTGCCGTTGTCGGCAATTTAAGAGTTTCCAAATTTTTACTTATAATGAAACATTTACCGTTTGTTGCTTCCAAATGGTTTTAAGATTTGTTTCTTTTGTGTCGTTATGTCGTTAGAGAATGAATAATTTGAAACGAACTGAAGTATTTTAAAATTGCGGTGTACATAAGTGAAACGGTACATAAGATTTTAAAATACAAGAGTGTAGTTCAAAATATTTGTTCGATATAAAACGGATTTATTTTTAATGTATAGTTTAAAAGAAAAATCCGTTTCGCTAAATATAAAAAACAAAGTTGCTTAGCTAAAATTAGAAAACTTCTAATTTTATAGATACTTCTTCAACTCATCAAAATAATCCGGTCTTGGTTTTTTATTTTCTTCTTTCAGATTATTACTTAACTTTTCTCTAAGGTCTTTATTATCTAACAGTTTTTGAACACCTGCAGCAATACTTTCCGGAGTTGTCTCAACAATAATTCCGGTTTCATTATCTTTAATTTGTTCATAAGTTCCCGAAAAAACGGTTGTTACTATCGGCTTATTAAATATTTTAGCTTCCGTTAATGTTAAACAATAAGCTTCTTTTAATGAACTTTGAACATAAATATCACAGCTTTTAAAAAAAGGATATGGATTTTCTTTTGAACCTAATAAAAAAAATCTATTTTCAATATTATTTTCCTTTATTAGAGATATTAAATTTTTCTTTTCAATTCCATCACCTACAATATACCACTTAATATTATACCCTTTATCGACTAATATTCTACATGCTTTTATTGTTATATCAAAACCTTTTGTACGATCTAATCTACCTACGGATAATAAAACATCTTCACCATTTTTTTTAAATCCATCCAATTGTTGAGATTTTGTTATCAACTCTTTAGAATCTATATAAAATTTAATCTGTTCTATTTTTGATTTTGGTAACAATCTATGCAATTCCTCTTTTAATACTTTGGACACAGTAAAAACAACATCATACTTAGAAAAGGTTTTACAAATATTTTTAATAAATTTTTTGTTTAAATGTGTATGACAAACAACATATTTTTTATCGTAAATATACATATTTCTTGATAAAATATCAATTAATTTTGATTTATTATTACCACAAAAATTAAACACACAACTATATTTTAAATTATACATCAAATCTTCGTTTTTAAACAATAATATTTTAAGTACAAAACTCCAATAAAAAAAACGATAAAAAAATATTCCAAGCAATAATATAAATGCAGTAAAATATTTTCTATTTTTTATTTTTTCTTTAAATAAAAAATTCAAACCTATACTAGCAACCATCTTTTTCTTAAAAGGTGGAGTTATAATATTTATATGTTTTGGAAGTTCTTGTAAAAAAGCTCCTTTTTTTTGAAGAAGCATTAAAGTAACATTATATTCTTCTTTTGGTATAAGATTACAAAAATAAACCAAAGCTTTCTCTGTCCCTCCAACAACTAAACTTTCAGAAATAATTAATATATTTTTTTTATTATTCATACATAAAATCCTCAATTAAATAAAACTTTGTTATATAGAAATCTTAATCCTTTATTAAAAAAGTTTTTATTTTTCCAAAGCCATATTTCACTTCAGAAAAACTTGTACAACAAACAAATAAAAACAAGCTAATAGAAATAATTGTAGTTCTATAGATAGCTTGAATAAACCACTGCCACCAATTAGAAACAGTAAAGTTAGACAACAATAAATAACTTATTATTCCAAAAAAAATATAAAATATTAACATAAAAAAACTTTTTTTAATTCTATTTTTCTCTAATTTTCTTTCAATAAATATAATATAAAAAATACTACGAACTGCTGAAGACAAAACTCCTGCCAACAAAACTCCAGCTATTCCCCAAATTTGAACGAAAGCAATAGCTAATATAATATTGGCAATTGCTTCAAATATATTTGCCATTTTATTTTCCTTAAATAATCCTTTTGCATTTATTAAAGTGACACTCGGTGTACGAATAGCAGTGAAAAAAGTTCTCATAGCAAAACAAATTGCAACTGAAGGTAAAAGATAATTAATACCATCATTTGTGTGAATGTATATCGATACAAAAGGTATAGCAAGTACAACCGCAGAAATACAACAAATTGATAAAATTAAACGATAAAAAACATCATACATTCTAAAATTTTGCTCCAAGAATTGTTTGTTTTCTTGAGCCATTATATTTCCAAATGTTGGAGCAAGTGCAACAGAAAAAACACCAACAATCATAAATAATGCTGCAAAAATAGTATTATATACAGCATATATACTAGCATTTGCATATCCGCAAAAAGCTGCAATAATTATAATTGGAGTATATGAAATAATAATATCGGGAAGTTGATACTGAAAAGCATGCCAACGATTAGAGATAGCATTAAAATCCGGTTTTGCATACTTATCTAATTGTGGAAATATTTTTCTTATCCAATAAACTAAACCTAACAATCTATATAGATACATTCCAGATGCTATTAATTGAACAAATACAATGGATGCACCTAATTTTACAAGTATAATAATAGCTAAGGCATTTAGAATACTTCCTTCCGCACTAATACGAGCTCCTATATAGCTTTTCTGATCTGCTTGTAATAATAAACGATACTTCACCGTTACAATGTATTCTATAAAAGTACTTAATCCTAAAATAATAACCAATAACACTATTGTAATTTTAGAAATATTCCCAGATTTAAAAATCGGTAGAAAAATTGCTGTAAATATAACAAGTGTACAAAACCAATAACCTGTTTGGTTAAAAAATATGCGTGTTGCTGAAAATATTGAACTAACTTTAGAAAAATTCTTTTCTGAAAGAGGTTTATATAGTGCCGCAGTTGTTGCTGCTCCAATACCTAAACTTACAACGCTAAAGTAATTCATTAGTTGCTTAATGGTACTAACTAAACCATTAATTTCTGATCCAAATGTATAAATAATTAGTGGTGGAACTATAAAGCCACATATTGCAATAACTATTTGCAAACCAATATTACAAAATATATTATATACAGCAAATTTTGTACGAGACATTATTTTTCCTTATGCATAATGATATCAGCTAACCACTTTGCCATTAATTTATAGCCATTACCATTTGGATGAAAATGGTCACAATTAAAACTTTTTTCCCAACCATTATTTTGTACATCTTCCTTAAACAGTGTATATATATCTAAAAATTTCAATCTTAATTGATTACAAATTTCTTTATTGTATTTTTGATACTGAACATTTGAACCAGGGAAAAAATTATCATCAATGTAAACAGTAGAGCAACATAATACACTTATATCCTTATCCTTTAGAGAAAAACACAAATTTTTGTATTGTTCACAAAACAATGGTAATGAAACCCATTGTTCAGTACCATCTATCATATATATAAATTTTCTAAATATGGTTCTAAGTAGATTTTCTATTTTTTGAAATATATATTTATACCATTTATGTGAGTAAAAAGGTCTTGGAAGAATCATACTTCCATTTCCGCCTTGAAATCTTTTAGGTAAATGTGAAAAAATTTTACCTCTACGATTAGGTTTTATTTGTGCGTCTGTATTACCATAAAGGACAACTACATAATCAGGCTTTTCTTGAAAAATTTTTGGTAATAAACTTAATGCATAATCTATTGTTGTACCAGTATGTGCCCAATTCAAAATATTTGCATTTGGTATTAATTTTGTTAATTCATCTAAAAAATTAATTTTTTTACTACCTAAGCCCTGTGTAATTGAACCACCCAATAAAATTATTTTCATTCCTGCCTCTTTAATATTTCATCTATAGTATTTTTTAAATTAATATTATATTTTTCCCATGTATAATTTTTTGCAGTATTTAATATATTCATACTAAATCTAAATATTTCTTCCTTATTTTCAATAAAATATTTTATATATTTTTCTAAAGATTTTTCATCATCATAATTAAAGGCAAAACCATTATACCCATTTTCTACCATATCATTTGCTCCTGAATTTTTAGAAAGAATTAAAGGTAATCCATAAGAAGCAGCTTCTAAACAAGCTAAAGATAATCCTTCAGTAAGAGAAGAGAACACAAACACATCATCTTTTAGTAAAAAATTTTTTATATCATCATGTAAAACATTACCATAAAATTTAATATTATTACACTTTTTATATTTTTCATATAAATTGCTATCTTTATTAATTGAGCCTACAACATCTAAAACTATATTTTCATAATCAAGTTTTGAAAAAACATTTAATAAATGGTGAAGACCTTTTCTATAAGTAACTTGACCAACATATAAGAATCTAATTTCATTTAAAATATTTATCTCTTTTCTAACAACATCAAAATTTGAGCCATAAGGAACAATAAAGATTTGTTCTTTTTTGACTCCACAAAAGTCTAATCCTTTGACAACAAATTGAGATGGTGCAAGAAAATAGTTGGAAAAGATAATTCCTTTTTTTTCTTTTTTTATAACATTACTATCCCAAAATTTAGGAACTTCTTTTTTTAGCTCACTATGATTAAATTGCTCCATATCTTGATTATAAATATATTGCATATATGCTTTTGGTGAACTCGCACAATCACAAATTCTTTTTATATTTGGTGCATATTTTTTTAAATATTCAAAGCACCTAGTTTCATTAGTAGAAAAGCAGATAACAGCATCTACATTATGCTTTATTGCATATTTTGCAACTTTTATTCCAAAATTATCTGATATTGTTCTATCTAACCAATGCGAAAGATTAGATGTAAAACTAAATCTTGATAAAACTATAACAACTAAAGAAAGAAAGGTATAATAAATAATGACATAATTATCTTCCAAAAATTCACATTTTCTATTTGATATTTTTTTAACATCTTTTCCACGAACAAAAAAATGTGCTATTTTCATAATAAAAGAATCTTGTTTATCATATACACATGTAAAATATTTATATAACATACCTGCTTTTCTTAAAGCTGTTGCTACTTTGTAAGAGTGTTGTTGTCCAGGATGAGCAACTATAATTTTAGGGGTAAAATTTTTCATTTTTGTTTTCCTTTTTACCTTTCTATTATTCTTCAATACTCTTTTTAGCAATTTCTTTGTAAGAAAAAGATTTTAATCCTTTTTCTTGTGCTATTTTTTTCATTTTACTATAAATAGATGAATTTGAAACTATTTTTTCTATAACATTCCTAATTTCTTCTACACTATCTTTTTTAAGAAAAACGACATTTCCTCCAACATCAATATGATGCGTTCCTTTCCAATCTTTTACGACAAGAGGAATACCTTGTCCTACTACTTGTTCCCAAAAAACAGAATGTCTTCCGGGAAAACAAACCAAATCCGCAGTAGAAAAATAAGAATAAGACTCTTGACTACTAATCCAACCTATATATTGTATTTTTTTACCATCTGCCAACTCTAGAACTTTAGTTTGCAATTCTTTAACAATAGAACCAAATACAATCAATTTTAATTTTGAATTTTGAATTTGTTTTATAGCCTGCATTAATAAAAGAGTTTGCTTTTTAGGTTTATCTATTTTCCCACCTGTTACAATTAAAAAATCGTCATCAGCAATATTATATTTTTTACGAATTCGAATATGAACCTCTGGTTTGTTTGCTTGTTCCACCATTTCATCATCAGCTCCCATTACAAGCAAATCACATTTTTCAGCTGGTAATTTATAAATGTTTTTTAAGAAATCTACCCTTGCAGGCAAAACACCATAAAATTTTGTAGTATATGGCTCTATTGCTTTTGCACACATTCTCCATAAAAACTTATGTAAAATATTTTTAGATAACCAATTTGTAGCACTATTTGAAAAATCTGCATGATTATCCACATATACTTTTACATTATGATGTTTTTTTATATAGCTAACAATTGTAAAAATATTTAAAAATTGACATCCATGAATAAACAAAATATCCGGATTAACGTCTTCTAATTTCTTATATAATCCTTTGTACCATTTTAAACGAGTATTCACACTGCCATATAATAAAGATAAACAAATAATAGTTATTCCATACTGATTAATATATTTTAAAATTTTATTTTTCTCTAAATTATTATTAACTCCCCATTGATATTGAGATGCCAAAACAAAAACTTCATACCCCATTTTAGCATGGTATTTTGTAATTAAATTTTCTTGATAATTAAGTCCATCCGTATATGGACCTGCTAAACAAACATGTGCTATTTTTTTCATTTATTTATCTCTTTAATATTTCTTTAATAAATAACTTTATTTTATCTATAAAAGGATAATAACTAAGGTGACAATATTTCCAAACTTGCTTATCTTTTGGAATTTTATTTTTACTAATATATTTATTAAAAATTTTTAATATTCCATTTTCTTTTTCAGATGGCAAATGCAAAATAGAAACCTTGTTAAACTTGTAACATGTTGATACTAATCTGAAAGAATCTGTCCAAAATCTAAAAATATAGGCACCTGCATTTTTTACTTTGTTCCTCATTTTATAAGCAACAATACTAACAATAAATTCATCTCCTTTAGTTGTAACAAAATTTTTATTTTCCATTTCATTATAAATATCTTTGGCTTTTTCAATAAATTCCTTTGCAAATATACGATTAGCTGCAAAAAATTCACCACCATAATGAGTTAAAAATTGCTCTTTATTAAAGAAATCTCTCACTTCTTCACAAAATATCCTATAATTTTTTGTACCTAAACCATGATTTATATCATACAATAAAATATTCTCTTTTGTTTCTTTCCAAATACTATCAAAACTATCTTGTATATAAGTATCTGCATCCAAATAACAATAATTTTCATAATCTAACTCTACTAAATGATATAATGCGCATAGTTTATAAAATGCTGATGACCACGGATAATCTTTTGAAAAACAAAATATATCATACTCAAATGTAAAAATCTTTATATTATGTTTTGATAACAAATCTATATATATTTTTGGTATTTGATATTTGGTATTTTTATTATCAACTTGTAGATTTGTTACTAAAGCAATTTCACAATATTTATTATAATATCTTGCAGATATCAAAGATACGCAAATATCTTTTAAATAAAGATCCTTCTTATTCTTTGAAAAAACATTTACACTTGAATTATATTTTTCATTAAAAAAAAAAGGGACAAAAATTATGTTCATTTGCATCTCCTTATCCTATAAAGGACATATATTTTTATTTCTAGACACAAAGACCTTTCTGTTTTTTTTATCAATTTTTATTAAAATAATAGTTATAAACCAAAACATAAAAGAACTTACCCCTGGTCCAAAAGGAGGAAAGCCTTCTAATAATGACTCTACTATATAAAATATTAATATACTTATTAAAAAACGAGAAGACAGTGAAAATTTTTTATGAAAAAATTTATCATAATAAACAGATTTATAACATTCTATTATTTTATATAACCAAATACTTTCAATTAAAACAAAACCTATTATTCCACTTTCTGTCAAAATTAACAAATAAGAATTATCAACATAATACGCTCCCACACCAATAATAGGAGATGTTATAAAAAAATCCCAAGCTATTGAATATAATCCTAGTCGTCCACTAGAAAAAGCATCCAAACTTGTTCCTTCATATTTAGTTATTAACAAACTATGATTTATTGTATCTTGTATGAAATGAACCGATGATATAATTTGAACTAATAATATTAAAACTATACCCAATAAAATTTTATGTTTTGAATATCTAAGAAAATCCCAAAAAAATGCTACCATTAATCCTAATAATGCAGTACGACAATGAGTAATCAATATTAAAAATAGAAGATAAAAAGAAATACATTTTCCAAAATGTTTTAATAAAGCATTTTTATAATCAATTAAAAATACATTTATCAATATCGCACTACCCCAAATTTGTGCAGCTGAATTTTTCTGAGCAAAAACATATTCCATACTAAATCTCCAATTTAAAAGAGATGAAAAGAAAGTATTATGCACCCATATTGCAAAAACAATAGACATTAATACATAAGTTATATATATTATTTGGAGTTGTTTTTCTGTTATAAAGTTAGAATATATATCTCCTAATATAGATAACATTATAGGAATATATAATAATCTCAAATAATTATTTTCTAAATGAAATGATCCAAAAATTGAAGAACAAAAAACACAATAAAGTAAAAAAATTATTAGAACAAATATAAAATAATATGTAAACTTTGATAAACTTAATTTTAATTTAGCATATAAAATGCAATATAAAAATGTAAAAAACCAACTTGCATACATTAAAGGTCTAAATATATCCTCTAAAGGTTTTATTTGAGAAAATATAGAAACAATAATACATAATAGAAACAGCAAAATCATAAATATTTAAAAAACTCCTGATAATTATTATATTTCAAAAATAAAGATTTTTCATTTACTAAAGTTTCCTTACAACCACCAACATCATAAGTAATGACAGGTGTTCCACATGCTTGAGCTTCCAAATTAACTGTAGGGTAATTATCTTCATAAGTAGGGTTAAAAAAAACATCACTTGCAGAATAAATTTGTGCTAACTCTTGTGGACTATTTGTTTTTTGTAAACCTAAAATATTTTTAGGTAAAGAATTAACTTGTTTTTGAGTTAAGCCTACTAAAACTATTTTATAATTATCACTTAATATTTTTGAAAGTTCTATAAAATCCTTTAATCCTTTTCTATAATCCCAAACACTTGCTACACCTAAAATTATTTTTTTATTTTCCAAACCATATTTTTTTCTAAAATCGCTTGGTGTTGGTTTAAAAATACTTTTATCTATTGTATTATAAATAACTTCTACAGAATACTCTTTTAAAAAACTCTGTTTTACCAAATTGGCAAGCCATTTTGACGGTGTAATTAAAGTAAGATTTTTTAATCCGGTAAACAACTCTTTTTTCTTTTTAAAGTTTTGTTTTGAATTATCTTTAAATAAACTTGTAGGATACATTTTCTTCTGCGGACATTTTTGACATTCTGTTTGCCACTTATTACATTTAGCAAATGTAAAGTATGAACAATGCCCGGTAAAAGCCCAACAATCGTGTAATGTCCATTTTACTTGTATATTCTGATGTTGTTTTAACCAATTAAACAAAAGTTCAATATTAATGTAATAGCCATGTATATTGTGTAACCAAATTAAGTTCGGTTTATATTCTTCTACCCAGTTTAAAAACTTTTTTGTTGCATTATATGAGCCAAAGCCATGATTATCAAACAATCTTGATTGCAATGCATGTAATTTAACATCTAAATTATTACCTATTCTAACGGCATACTTTTGAAATTGTTTTGGAACATAGGAATTTCTACCATAGGCAATTTTAACTTCATTGCCCTGTTTTTCAAATTGTTGTGCTAAATCGGTACAGATTCTGCCGGTACTACCGATACCACAAACGGAATTGATTAACAATACCTTCATTAAAAAATACTCCGTATTTTTTAGAAGATTGGAGGATTGGAAGATTTGAAGATTGGAAGCTAAGTTGTAAAATTTGCTTTGCAATTTTTGTTTTAACATAGATTGCGGATCGTAGTCCGCAATGACAGCTACACTTCTAATCTTCTACTCTTCTAATCCTCTAATCTTCCGCTTTTAAATCATTTGATTTAAAAGTTGTTCAAGTACTTCAAAATGCTTTTCTTTTATAAAATTTTCTTTAAAATATTTTCTTGCATTTTCACTGCAAGAACTATATTTTTCTTTATTCTTTATAAAATCCAACATTATATTCGCTAAACCTTCAGTATCGTTATAATCTACTACCAAACCGCAATTACTTTCTTTTATAGTTTGTTG
>Ga0256407_10007424_pt1 | contig 16502 bp, 4 predicted proteins | sample RumenRJG_04DNA_FD_193489 | JGI IMG/M metagenome (GOLD analysis project Ga0256407, IMG submission 193489) | Bovine rumen microbial communities from Lethbridge, Alberta, Canada - RJG_04 | ecosystem: Host-associated > Mammals > Digestive system > Stomach > Rumen | place: Canada: Alberta | collected...
ACATGCTCTTAATTTAGGAATTACAGATATTAATGCTAAACCAGCTGTGATGACTCTAATGATATATTTACCATTACATCATCTAGAAAATAACTTTGTTGAGTTAGACTCTACAACTGGTAAAGCTAAATTTATTCTTAGTTCTAAAGTACCATTCTTTGTAGATTCTTTTGAATACCATCTTGATTATGATGTGATTATAACAAGAGTAAAGAATTTAAATAATGTATACGTATATACAGCAATGTATGATTTATTTGAAACTGGTACTACTAACGTTAAACAGCAAAATCCATTATCCAATATTTTTAATCCATACATTACAACTCTGGTTCAAGCCAATATTGATGGTACTGACTACATCGCATTTTCTGCTAGACTTCATCAAGTAACTTATGTAGATATAGAGAAAACTATATTAACCTCTAGTAATATAGAGAATAAAACTATTACATTTGATTTTGATGATCAATTAGCTAGTTTTGATGTTGATGTAATAGAGAATGGTGTAACAACTCATTTAACTCCAATATATAATGGTTTGCTTGACTATACTATAGAAGATGGATCTTGGTGCTATTATGAATATATAAGTGCTAATACAATACGTATTATATTCTCTAGAGATTCATATGTACCTGGATTAAGTGCTGTTGTTAGGGTAAACGTATGGCTTTCTGAAGGTGCCTCTGGTAACTTCACATATAATCAAATATTTAGAACTGGATTAAAATCTGAAGAATATAATAATTACAATGGTATGTATGCTTTAATATATCCATTGTTAAACGGTTTATCTAGTGGTGGTAAAGATAAGAAATCTATTTCTGATCTTAAAAAGATTATTCCTAGAGAAGCTTCATCTAGAGGAGCAATTATTAATACCACTGATCTTCAGAATTTCTTCAATTCTATTAACGATAGCGAGTGTAAAATCTTTTTCAAAAAGAAAAGAGATAATCCATTTGAGCGTATGTACTATGCATATATGCTAATGCGTAAAGATGGAAATGTTTATCCTACGAATACTATTAGTCTACAATTATTACAATCTGATTTTGTTGGTAATGGGGGAAATAATAATTTATCCCTTAACCCAGGTACGGTATTTTATTATTGGAACCATGGTGTTAACTCTGTAAACGATTATGCAAGTATTAACCCTCCAGAGTATTATGACCCTGGAGATGATAATATTAATTATCCTGTAACAATGAATGAGGATGGAGATCTTGTTAGAGTCTATAAATATATTTCCCCATTCTTAATCACTATAGATGATGATTTAATTAGTTCTTACTTGCTTACAGTAATGAATGAAAATAAAACATTCAGATTTGATTCTATTAATACAGCATCTGATTTACAATTCATTGCTACAAATATGCAATGGGTAAGAAATTTCTATTATTCAGATGGTGATGATGGTAGCTCTCAGATTTATGATAATAAATATACTATGCTTGTAGATATCGCTCAAAATAATGTATCAGATTATGGATTGGTTCTTTCTCATACTGATGCTAATGGTGATCTTATTTTTGACGATGTTAGAGTAAAAATGTATATTGTATTCTATGCTGATGACAAAGCTGTTACTCCATATAGATATTCTGAAGCTGAGTTGATAGGATTTGATAAGTCTAGATTTAATTATACATTTAAATTTACATTTGGTACTGATGATATGATGGATCTTAATAATAGAATCAATATCACTGGTATTTACAATGCTAAACCAGAAGCATTCCAAATGATTAATCAATTAGAAAATGCTCATGGTTATATGAATAAAAATACATATGCTAAGATATTCATACTGGCAGACTTTGGAACTAAAGCTGGCGATGTACGGAATAGAATAACTATTACAGATGACACTGCAGAAGTAATTATTTATGGCGATGATGGTATTGGTAATAGAACTGAATTGGAGTCTATAATTCCAGTTAAGCAAGATATTATTGATGCTTTCTTAAATAATGATATCTATATTGAAAAAGATGGTAAGCATATTGATGTATCCTACATTATGAAGTATAATGAAGTATATATTAATGAAGTTAAAAAATATAATAAAGATGATCAGGCTACGACTGCAGCTATTTTACGTTATTTAAGAAATAATAAAGATTCTGAATTTGTACAGAATGTATTATTGAATGACTCTATGACTCAAGAAGTAATTTCTGCTTATTCATTTGAAGATTTAACTAGATATACGTTATGTAATGTATTATCTGTAGAGGGTGGTATAGATTTTTATCATGATTACTCTAGTATGATGAGATCCACCATCACTGTAGGAAGAGTTCCTATAGTTGATTTAAATGGTGAGCAAGTGTATAAAGAGATTACTCGTCAAGATCATTTAGGTAATACATACACTGAGTACGTCCCATTATACAAAACTGGAATGTATAACTACCATATTGATAGAATTCCAGTAATTAAAGATGGATATTTAAGCACTGAAGATATGATGCAGGACTTTATTTATGATATTGAAGAACGTAGAATTTATATAGAAGAATGCCTTTATGTATTAGAAGATACTTTTGATATTGATCTTAAATTTGTTAATGCATTTGGGCCTTCTAAAACATTTTACTATAACATTCCTTCGAGCCAAAATTATAAAGTATCTGTATCTGTTAAACAAACTAATGTATTATCATCTACTGTTGATGAATCTGATAAGGATGCTATAGTTGGTGTGCTTAAATATAATCAAGTAGTAAATATTATTAAGGTTAAGGGGCAATGGGGATATATAAATGCTCCTTACGAAGGATGGATTAAACTATCTGATTGCTCTAAGCAAGTTAATTTCATTGATAATGTGGCAATCCATCTTAAATTTGCTCTTGAAGCACAAACTTCTGCTGATAAATATATTAGCACTAGCATCATTTCTGATATTAAGGAATATGTTGAAGATATTAATGAGATTAATGAGCTCCATATTCCAAATATAATTACATTGATTACTAATAACTATAGAGAGCAATTAGTATATTTCGAATTCTTAGATGTAAATAATTATGGTGCATCCTGTCAGCATCTTTATTTACTTGAAAGAGATCCTGATATTGCAGATATTGCTCCTGAATTTATCAATGTTGCTATAAGTGAAGATAATACTTATCAACCATTAATTGATATAACTGTATACTAAAACATTTTAATAAAATATTCAAGGAGGTAATCAGACGTATGGTTTATGCAGATATGAATACTCCTTCTGCTAATATGAATCTCCCCATTAGTCAGATTCAAGAAATGATTAGAATCCAGAATGAGGAGCTTATTAAAAAAGAAGAAGATGCTGCTTTCCGTGAGCAGGCTAAAGCTGATAGAGATAGAGAAGAGCATGCTGCTTATGTAAATGAATATGTAAATAGCAGAGTTAATGCTCAGAATAAAAGAGCTAAGTTTCTTGAGGAAACTAAGTCCGCTTTACTTACTGCAGCTCTTATGAAGGTAATGAAGGAATCCTTCTCTCATCCTATGAATCAGAGAGATAAGATTACTGCTAAGAATCTTATTACTAATTTCGTTAAAGAGCAAGGTGTTGGTGATCTTCTTAATAGAATGAAGTATCAAAATACTCTTGTTGCTGAGATGGGCCGTATTGTTAATGAATACTATACCAAAATTGTTGAATCTAATAATGCTGAATTCAAGCAGCCTGATGAATCTCAGATTCCTGGTAGAGCTATGGATCTTAAGTTAGATAAAACTATTGTTGATGATTTTTATAAAGATATCACTGATCTTGATACTTCTGAAGCTTCTAAGCTTATTAGAGATAAGGTTGCTGATGCTATGTCTGACTTCGTTGATCAGAATATGCAGAATAAGCTTGATTATCAAGAAATCATTGATACTGCTAAGGAAAAGATTGAAGATTCTAAGGAGACTGAAGTCGCTGAAGCTTATATGAATGAGGCTCAGCGTAGAATCAATGAGCTTAGACGTACCAGACATAAGAATATCTTCCACTATGTAGTTGAAGCTATCTCTAAGGAAGCATTTAAGGATGAGAATCTTTCTAAGATTTATATCCATGAAAATGCTGTTGATATGGATGGTATTGTTAATTCCGCTGAGATTATTTATACTATGCTTGAAATGGCTAACACCATTGAGATGGTTCCTGAGACATATATCAGGGACTATATTATTTCTCTTACAAAAGTTTAATACAACAGATCTGATCCCCAGTACCAAATGGTACTGGGGATAAATAATTATATAAGTAATAATATTGTAATGAAGATAATTACCGGGCAGTTTAATTATCTTCTTATTATTGCTATTAAAATATTAATAATGCTACATTAATCCCTCTAGGCTATGCCTAGAGGGATATCTTTTCTTAAATCCTAATTATGTTTGCTTGCTTGGTTAAAGGTAATATTGAATATGTATAGCTTGCTGGGCATGTTAATGGCTGCCCATCCATCCATTTTTGTATAGCAATATCCATTAATTGCTCAACCCTATCAATTGTACAATTAATCAATATTGTTCTATCGTAATTATTTATAATCTCTAAATTTGGATCTTGATCTTGCAAATTATATATCAATCCATCCAAATTATCTTTAGAATATATTTCTTTTTTAGTATCATAAATATCATTTAGAGATATCATAATCATTTACCTCCGAAATAACTTACTTGCATTTCATCGGTAAAATCTTTTCTTTTTATCATTGCTTTGTATTGATGATTATTACATAATTGATTTGCATATTTTAAATCAATCTCCATTCTTGGTAGTATTGAATAATACTTACGGAATGTAGCATCAACTACTACTATATCATCAATCCATATGTTTCCAGTAAATGCATCGGAATATGCTTTTTCAATATTATCAAAATCTGGTTTTATTAATGGTCTATCTAGTCCAATTTCTGCTAGGAATATTTGAGTTTTATTATAATAAGATGGTGTTGGAAAATATGCTCTAAATTCTATATCGCATGGTGTACATAATAATTGTTCCAAATAAGAAAGATTTTCTTGCGTAAACATACGCATATATTCTTTATTGCTTCTTCCAGTAATAGAATATACTTGTATGAATGAAGAATTTCCTATAGAGTTTAGTACACCTTTCTTATTAATTAACCTAGCTCTTGGTCTAGGAGTATATTCTGGTACTTCATATAAAATCATTCTAACAGTTTCATAGTATGTAGAGTTTATAAACTCATTCCTAGCTTGTAAAATTTCATCTGATTTATTATCATCTAATTTTAATGTATCATATAAAAATTCTAATCTAGACTTGTATTCTTTAGGTATATGGCCATACTTTCTATTATACTCTATCATTTTCTCTTTTCTGCTTTTCATATCTACCTCAGCTTTATGTATAAATAAGCGTACGTACTTAATTTTATGTATAACCATATGTAAATACTTATTAAAACACTCCAAAAAGATTATTTAATTTTTGATTAAAGAATTGAGTAATATTACCAAAAATGCCGTTAGCAACAAGATCGTTCACAGTCTTTATAGGATTCGCTTTAAGCACCCACCAGAGTTTTAAAGTTCTCTTAACTTCTTGGTCATTAATATTAATACCACATGAATTAGCAATGTAATCTAATTCTGTAATATTACTAAGAATATTAAGATCTCTTTCATCTTCGGCTCTACTCATAAACATTCCTTCATAAAGATCTTTTATTTCAAAACTAATATCTGCTACCGTAGGAAGCCCATCAACTGTCCATTCGGCTTCAGCACCCTTAGTAATAGATAATCCAGTCATAATTCCCATATCTACATTAAATAATCCTTTATAATAGCATCTTAAAAGAAATGGAGAGAAATATGATTGTTGGATAGATTGTCTTGGTAGCACCATTCCTAAAAGATGGTAAATAGGTACTAAAATATTTAAGAAAATGCTTAATTTATCTCCGCTAGGAGATACTAATTTCATAGAGCAACTATAAGACCTACCAAAGCTAGAATCAGACCAAATTTCAGGAAAAACCAATCTACCACCTGCTAAGATGGTTTGTGCTTTATTAAGAATATTACTCATAATATTACCAGAACCAAGAAGATCATCAACAGCATCTTTTACTACATCCATATTGTTAAGCAAATCTTCTTCACCAGTAAGAGCGTTTACTTTTAATCCAGCAAGAGATCCTACATTACCCACAAGGAAGTTTAATTCTCTACCAGTATCAGATAAAGAATTTAATGTATTAGATAATTGAGATGGAGTTGTATTATTACTAAATGAATCATTAATTTGATTACCGCAATCTGCATAAAATGCAATACAGCCAGCATAAGGACCAATAAATTTACCCAAACCCTTATGCCCCCAAATATCAGATCCATCGGAAGACGTATTATATAGCCAATTAAATTGACCTAATTGTTTTCCATTAACTTTTTCTTTATCAATTCCTAAGAATACAGCTGCAGATCTTAACATAGCATTTACATATTTGAAGTAATCTACATATGCATATTTAAGAGAATAATATTTACCACTATATTCTCCTGTAAGATCTTTTACAACACCGCCAGCCATATCTCTAAAGAACTGCTCTCCAAGTGTTTCTCTTTGTTCTTTAGAAAATCCAGCCATGAATGATGGTATACCTGGAGTGATTAATAATAATGGGATTGTTTTAAGAATTTTTTCTGAATATACTCTGCCTAATCTATATAGATCTTTATTACTATCTCCAGAAGCTGAATCTATTCTAATATCAGTTATTGGTAAAAATTGATGAGGTAAACCAAATATACCTCTAAGGTCTTCAATATCTAGTCCATCTGCAAGATGCTGGAAATACTCATCAGAAGACATATTTGGAGCATATTCTTCAAAAAAAGAATCATCGAGTTGATACATCTCATCAATCTCTTCAATAGTATATGTATCGGAATCATCAAAGCTAATAATATTACCATCTGCATCTCTACTTATAGGATTACCATTTACATCTACAGTGGCTTCAGTGGTATATTTAACTGCACCATCTTTTCCTACAATTTCTTTAAGATCTTCCTCAGAGCTAGAAGAAGATCCAGAGCCGTCCCCACTACCAGAACCGCTACCGCCTCCAGGACTAGTTCCAGATCCTCCAGAAGTTTCGTCATCATCAACAGAATATTCTTTTTGATCAATAATTTCGATATCATAGCCATCGGCTGTATTCCTTCTATATATAAATTTACCAACTAATTTTTCATTACTACTATCAAGAACTTTATACCAGTGGTCATCATTTTGATCACCATATTTTATAGCCTTAAAAGTATCCCCTTTATTAAGAATAACGTATGCATTAGAATTATTCGTACTATATGGTTCATTATATATAAATATATTAGGTTTAGCTACAGTAAGATCATAAACCACATATTCAGTAACTGCCATATCTTCCCTCCTCCCTTATATGAGGGTTCTAAAATTACTATATTGTTCCCGTGGTCAGATTTTGACCACGGGAATTAAATATTGATTTATTCAGATGCAATAGCATTCATTGCAACAATTATAGAATTCATAGATTGATCACCAACTGTATCAGCATAAGTATTTAATTTACTTGTAGAAGCACTATTAGAATTTGCTATTGCAGCGGCAAGCTTTTCAGAAGCAGAATTGCCATACTGAGCATTAGCAACATCTTGTGATGTTATATTAATTCCTAATTTCTCATTAAGAATTGTTATGATGGTATTAAGCTTATCAGTATTAGATGCTACTCTAACTAGGATATCAATAATTTGTCTTATAGCATTTGCATAATTAGGAGCACTTACGGCTGGATAATCTGCACCACGACCATATATACTATCACTACGCATAATATTAGCAGGCATACCATCTACGTGGTTCATCCTTCTTCCAGTATAACCATTGGAATATGCAGAAGTATAAGATTCGCTTGTAGTGATATTAGAATATGCAGAAGTAGATGTATTATTAAGTTTATTTGCAGCACCAGATCCCTTACTGTAAATATTATTCTTGAATGTATTGTAAGACCCTATACTACCCTTACCAGCTTTACTTATAGTTATAGAATGCATATTCTTATTGCTATCAGTAATTTTATTGAATCTCTTTATAAATGCCTGAGGATTCATAGGATTAGTAACAGTCTTACCATCTTTCTTTTTCTTAGCCATTCCATACTTGCTTCTAGGTTTAATACCATTATTGCCGTAGCCACTATTAGCAAGGGATTTACTATTATTTACATCACCAGTTGCAGGCACTGATGTGGTAGCGCTATTAGGTACAGTATTAGAACTTGCTTTAATATATTTCTGTAAATACTCATAAGGACTTACAGTATACTTGGAAAGCTCAGATTTAGATCTAATAAATCCACTATGACCAGGATCAGTTCCTGTTACTCCACCAGGATAATTAACTACTTGTGGAGGTCTAACCTCATAATGCAAGTGATTACCATGGGAAGCACCAGAGTTACCATAACCACCAACTACAGTACCAATATTAATAGTTGTACCAGTAGAAAGAGTGCATGCCTTATTTAAGTGCTGATAAATATGGAAATATCCATTGTTATCTTGCACTACGACATAATATCCTCTACCACTTGGGTTACTACCTGTTTTATAAACCTTACCAACAGTGAAGGATTTAATAGCACGACCAGTGTAGCTATTAGATTTAAAACATAAGTCGAGTCCAGCATGTAATCTTCCACCATAACTGGATCTATACGCACCGTAACCACTACTATCACTTCTAGTCCAATGACGGTCCATATATTCTGCCATAAGCTGAGGAATTGTACCTCCAGCTTCAGCACCTACAATATTACCATCAGCTCCAACAACAGCTCCATCGGTTGTAGTAGCAGTAGCATCTGCAGCCGGTGCAGCAGAAGAGGAACCACCGCCAAGATCTAAGAAGGAATTCAATACCTGAGCAGCAGCAGAGTTGGCTATTACATTACTTAACCACTGACCAATAGAGCTTAAACCACTGCTACCGTTAGTAGCTCCAGCAACAGCAGACCCATCTGCAGTACCTCCATCACTACCAGTATAATTAAATGTCTTACCACTGAATTCATTATAATATTTAATAGCAGCTTTTCTTCTTATCGGCTCAGCCTTATTCATATTAGCTGGACGTTCATATCCTCTAAGGAATGCATTAGCAGCATCACCTGGATTAGTAGCAGTTTTAAGCTTATTAATCAAGCCAGAATCTAATTGTGTAGAAATCGTTTCAAGCTGAACACCCATATCACCAATTGATCTACCACTAGATTTAGCTTTATCGTACAAACCTTCCTTAAGTGTTGGGAATGTAAATTGTACTAAGCCATAACCACCGCCGCCAGGGCCGCCATGAGTAAATGAACGCTTACCGATAGCCCCAGAGTCAACTTGCTGAGTATAACTAATGGATCTAGAATAACCCTTACTATAGTCACCTTGAACTCTTTGTGGGAATAATCCAGATTCATTTTCCATATTACCAATAATACCAGCAGCACCAGCAGGGCTAAATCCATGAGAAGTAAAATAAGCATAAACTTGTTGGGCTACTTCTTGAGCACCTCTACCATATTTACTTCTAGGCTTAAACCCATTAGAACCTTGGCCTGTAGTAGTGATTGTAGCCGTACCTTCATCTTGATTAATAGAGATAGTTACATCTCCAGAACCATCAGTTGTAGTGGTAGCTTGTTCACTAGCGCTCTTACTAGCATCAATTTGAGTTACATTGCTTGGATTGGTATTTACAGTAACATTATCGGAAGAACCACCACCAAGATCTAAGAAAGAATTAAGCACTTGTGCCACAGCAGAATTACTAATTACATTACTTAAGAATTGACCAATTGATTCCATTCCTCTACCGTATTTACCGAACCCACCAGATTTACCAGTAGTATTATCTCCAACTTTACCAGAATGGCCAGTGAATCCATCATTGCTAGTCCCAGTAAGTTGATCTACAGTCATAATTCTATCAGATGCAGCTTTATTATTATTTGTAGTAAGAGTTATAGTTGTTGTATTGGAGCCTTTCTTACCGGAAGTATTACTAGAGGTTTTACCTCCAGAAACTTTACTATATGAGGTGTTAGTGGTAGAAGTTGTTGTAGAGGCATCAGTTGTCGCTGTAGAACCAATATCTCCAGTATCAGTTGTGCCAGCATCAGAACTAGTAACACTACTGAAATTTAAACCGCCACTATCCTTAGCATACTTTACATTTACTAACAGCATGTTTCTACCATCAGTTCCAGCAACAGCCCCACTACTAGTAGTAGATCCAGAAGTAGAGCCATCAGCACTAGTATTACCAGATACGCCAGAAGAAGCTCCGCTGGTAACAGCAGCTACAATATAATCATGAATCTTCTTATATGTATTATAATTATAGTGTAATCCATCAGAAGCAACGAAATCATTTATGATAGCGCTGTAGGTATCAATATATTTAACACCAATAGATGCAATAGCAGATGCTACAGCAGCATTAAACTTCTGAATATTCTCATTAGTTATTGAGAAAGATCCATATCCATAATTATTAGAATAAACACCAGTTTTACTACCATTAGATGCAGCAATTGGGTTAACAGAGCAGAAGTAAACATCGGCACCTTTAGCAATCCAATCTGGAGCATACTTTTTAAAGAAGTCTATGTATTTATTGACCATATTAGACCAATCCCACATATCATTCACGCCCATGTTAATGACGATACCAATATTACCATCAACATCGCCAGAGCTATTGATCTTAGGAACCATGGTCTTAATCATATAAGATATACCTCTACCAGCAGCACCACACCAAACATTACCATCAGAGCCATGATAGTAATGCATGTTAGATCCTTTATCATTACGCTTAAGAAGCATATCACCCATACCCACAGTACGGCTATCGCCAACAAACATGACTTTTGATTTGCCTCTACCGTATCTACCTCTACCGTAAGCTCTCCTAGCAACTCTTCTAGGATATTTACCATATGCAGATACACCAAGCGTAGTTTTACGAACAAGATCACTTACTTTGTAAACTTGATCGCTATATTTAGATTCTGGATCTTGAACTATAGCATTACCATTTGCATCTACCCCTGTTACAGTAACATAGTGAGGATTACGACCAAATGGGTGAGAATTAGATGTACCTCTATTATCACTACCCATAAGCACTGTCGGGTAACCAGCATTTATTCTCTTCTCTACTTGAGATTTATTATATGTGATATCAGAATTTAATCCATTACGAGCAAAATAATCAGTAAAGAACTCTGGTCTAGTACCACCATCAGTTTCTTTATACCCTCTAGCAAGAGCAAAGTTTGCTGCATCAACTACAGGATTAGAACCTCTGCCATATACAGACTCAAGAATATTTACTGCTGCTGCGGGACCACACCCACTATCACCAATAGTTTGATAATCATGGTCTGAATTAGAATTAAATCTTAAATTAGCAATATTAGGATCTATCTGTTTAGAGTATTGAGGCCCAGTACCAAATGCAGGAATATACTGAGGACCTTCTCCAGCTCCAAAGCCAAATAATTTCTTAATTCCACCCCAGATTCTAGAAACTCCTCTGGTTAAGATATTACCTTGCTTATTGTTAGCATTGGTATTAGTTTTAGTACTATTTACTGCATCGTAAGGGGCAGTATTTGTAGATACTTTACTAATAGAAGTAGAAGCAGATTGACCGGTTGCTAAAGTGATAGCATCTTGGTTAATGTATTTAGATTCTACAGTAGAATCATCAGAAGTCTTTTGACCTGTAATCTTCTTATAAATAAAATCAAGAGGATTAGTAAAGAAATCCTTAAGACCACCGAATGTATCAGCAATCCAACTACCAATATTTCTAATACCATTCAGAAGCGAATTAACAGCACCTTTCACAATGAATATTGGTGCCATTAATACTCTATTAATACCGCTGGTAACAGAATTAAAGATAGAACTTAAGCTATCATCTTTAGGCAATACACCCGACCAGTAATCTTTGCTAAATACGGATATAGATCCATCTTTAGCTTTACCAAGCAACTCTTGATCTGCTTTGAAACTGCTAGCAATTTCATCTTTATTAAATCCCTTATTAGATTCTAATAACTTCATAAGACCATCGCTAGCCTTAGTAGTTATATTTTTAATACTAAATGTAGTTGTAAGCTTTTTACCAATATTAGAGAAGAAACCTTTAACCTTACCAGCAGCAGAATATTCTTGTCTAAGATACTCTTCTTTAGTAAGGGTTGAACCAGTATCTTCAACATACTGTTTATATTCTTCTTCAGCAGCAGCTTGGCGTTCAGTAAGATCTTTACCAAATAATTTGTAAATATCTTGAACAACCGTATTTACTCCTGGAAATATTGCTGGGATAATTAAGAGGTTACATAAAGCCTTAACAATACCACAGACAAATTCATCAAGTACAGAGGTTTCTGTAACTCCTAAGAATTCCTCAGCCCTATCACATCCAGAAATGAAATCATATACAGCAAATGCACCAGTAACTATAGGCCCTAAATGTCTTAAAGCCTGCTTAGCAACATCGGCACCAACTCTACCAGCTGCTTTTAAGATGAAGTTGTCAAATGTATTAATAATACCATTCTTAATTCTTGGAATAAAGTTAGCCATAGCCTTAGTATCTAACTTAAGGAATGTAGCTACTCTATTAAGCATATTAGCAACTCTTGGTTTTTCAAGAAAATCTGCTATTAATACTTTTGCCTTCTCAGCAATTTTACCAATAACAGTTTTATCTGCAGTGGCTTTAGCAGCAGCTTTTTGAGCAGCAGCTGTAGCATGCCTATTTTCAACTATAAATTTAGCACTTTGAGGACTTAATCCATAATCAATCAGATCGACAAGACCTCTTGTATATGCACCTAATCTAGTACTGGCTTTAGCAGCCCCAGTTATAGGAGCAGTAATAGACTTAGCTCCCAGTCTAGTAGCTCCAGCAATAGCCTTACCTATCTTACCACCAAGCTTTCTTCCAGGAAGTGTAACAATATTAACTCCCTTAGTTAAAGCTTTAGACATAACAGCTCCAATTTTAGGATTAGCAAAAGATCTTATAGCTGCATTACCTACAGTAGTAGCGTATCCAGCACCTTTAATGGATTTATCTTTAAATACTAAATTACCATCTTTATCTACAGTGCCTTCAGTACCTTGATTATTATAGATTTTTCCAAATTCGCCACTATTAATTTGCTCCCATGTAAGAACATTTCCATTTTCATCAACCATACCAGACTCACCAGTTTTATCGGTTGGATTAATGGAAGTACTCTCCCCAGCATTATATGGATTACCAACAAGAGCGTCTAAGAAACTGCCACCAGTTTTAACAGCTCCCTTAATACCATCCCATATTGCTCTAGGAAGCTCTTGAAGAATGCCCTTAGCAACAGTACCAAGTAATTTACCTAATGCAGGAATTAATTTGTTAGTAGTGAATTTACCAATAGCTGGTAATGCAGAATTAACAATCCAATCACCTGCAGGCAGTAATACTTTTTCTTTTAAGAATGGTAAAGCTTTATAAGTAATAAATGGTTTAAGATGATCAGACCATATGGGTTTAATTATACCGTTCCATAGTTTCTGAGCTAAACCAGTTTTTAATAATGCTCCACCAAGTAATAAAGCAGCTAACCAACCAAGCCCTTTACTCTTTTTCTTAACATCAGCACCATCACTATTAAATGCATTGTGTAATGCTTCAGAAGCTTTAAGTTGAGCTTGCTGTAATTTCTCAGCAGCTTTCTCTTTTAATGTAAGCTTATTAACAATATCTTTAGTTTTACCATCTGTAGTATCATATTCTACAGAACCATCAGTTTTTCTAGTAATATAAGCAGGGCCTTCAGAAGTCTGTACTAAAGATCTATTATCTCCAGTAGCATCAACTTCACCATTAATTGAATTACCACCAGTAAACGATCTTTGATTGTTAGCTCCGAATAATGCAGCTGCAGTGCCTCCTAATTTAGAAAGGAATCCTGCTCTGCCATCATCTTCTTTACCACCAAATAATTTCTTAATTCCTCTAACAGCACCACCGATTAAAGCACCTGCGCCACCTAAGAGAGCGCCTAAGAAATGATGATCTGGAGCATTTGTATCAGTATCTTCAGTAGCCTCTTCAAAATCGGGTTTACCAAAGAATCTCTTATATTTATTATCTTCAGTATAGAGTTCTCCAGCATCAGCATTAAATATATCTAATATTGTAGCAAAATTACTGCCCATACCATTTTGGGCAATATACTTTGCTTTAGAATATAATTCATTTGCTGAAGGATAAACTCTAATTGCATCTTTAATGTCTTGCTCGTTAATAGGTCGCTTTGCTTGTCTTATACAAGAGCTAACCCATTTATTTTTAATAATATTATATGCATTATTAAATTGAGCATTATTTAATTTAGCAGCATATACAGCAGCAGCAGGATCTAATTTAAGAATCTTACCTTTAGCTCTAATATTAGATAATTTAACTGCTCTCTTAAGAGCATTATTTCTACCACCAAAGAACTTTATTTTAGAATCAAAAATAGCATTGATAGTATCAGCAGAGACATTCTCATTAGCAATGGCTTTAATCTGTTTAGATTTAACAGTCATCTTCCTCGTGCCAACTATCTTAGCCATTTTATGATGATCGCCACTTTGACGTATAGCTGCTTGTGCAGCCTCATTCAAATTATTAGCTTTGTCACCAATTATGCTTCTATTAATATCTGCATATTTATCAGAAGTTCCTTCTGTAGCTTCAATACCAGAATCAATATCAGTTCTTAATCTAGTGATTTCCTGTCTAGATTCTTTGGAAGTAAGATTTACTAACTTAATACCCTTTTCATTAATATCTCTTAAGATATCAGTAATGGTTTTAACGTTAGTATTAGTTTCATTAGCAAATTTTAATCTGGTTGCTTCTTCAGTAGCTCCAAATTCATCAGACTTTTTGTAATCAATCTCAGTCTGTAAATATTTTTGAAGCTTCTGTCTTCCATCTACCTTAGAAAGATCAAATTCAGATATACCAGCATCTTTAAGAGTTTGTTGAAGCTTAGCTCTATTATCATCTCTTTCATTTGCTGTAATCTTTAATACTCTTCTATGTCTAGATGTAAGACTCTTAAAATCAGCAATATTCTTATTTAATTCAGTATCTTGTAAAAATGCTCTAACTTGAGCATCGGACATACCATGATCTGTACCTTCAAGCTTGTAAGTTTGAAGAATTCTTGGAATGTCATCCAATCTATCTTTATTTATAGCCTTCTTAATAGCATCTTTACACTTAGTAGAGATTCTATATCCTTCTTCGGTTCTATACTTACTAATCTTATTGATTATTGTTTTCTTAACTTTATCTCTTCTAGCAGCGAGATCTTTCGCATTATCATCAATGCTAGTTAATTGATCAAGCATGGTGCTAGCTTGATCAGCAGATAATCCAGCAAAAAATTTATCGCCTTTAATTTCTTCTTCAGATCCTCTTTTATTAGCTATCTTCCAATTTATTCTCTCTTCAGCAGTCATATAATCAGCATTGCCAGTCTTCATTTGCCTATATCTAATGGCATTACCAGCTTTACCAAGTAATCTAACTGGAGAAGTTGCTACATTAACAGCTTTACCTATAGCAGAAGTTACAGGCTTAGCTATTTTACTTACAGGATTAACAATGAGCTTCTCAACAATATGATTTGCTCCCCATTTAAATTTATCGCCCAATAAATTGCCAATTTTTCTTGGAATAAATGCCATAAGTTGAGGAATTGCATGAATAGCAGGTTGAACGAAATCAGAGATAGGTTTAATTATATTCTTTTCAAGAGCATCTAATAATTGAGTCTTAAAAGTATCTGCGGCTTCTCTTAATGGATCAAAAGCTTCCTTAATGGTATTAACAATACCACCGACTCTCATACCATTAATAGATTTACCAAGCACACTTTCTTTAAACTCATCAGTAGATGCCATCATACCAAGTGCAGAACCTAATATAGCATTACCTGCAATTCCAAATGGGCCACCTAAAATAGCGCCAGCAGCAACACCAGCCAAAGCCCCTTTGCCTGCACCTGGTAAAAGTTTCTTAATAATACTCTTTTCATCTTCGCCTACACCGATTCTACCAAATAAAGTATTTCTCACATCTTCATTCTGTTTTAAATACCCTATTGCAGAACCAGCAAGAATACCACCTATAGGACCTAGAGGGGTAATTAGACTGGCAGTTAAACCTACTAATCCATATTTGGTCATATCAGGTGCGTATTTCTTTACAGTATCTTGTATTTTTCTAGATATTAAGCCTCTAGATTTTTCTTCTCCATCTTCTCCTACTTCTCCAAATAAAACTTTTTGAAGAGTCTTGGATTTAGAGATAAGCATTCCACCAGCACCAAGAGCTGCCCCTA
>Ga0256407_10007426_pt1 | contig 16501 bp, 13 predicted proteins | sample RumenRJG_04DNA_FD_193489 | JGI IMG/M metagenome (GOLD analysis project Ga0256407, IMG submission 193489) | Bovine rumen microbial communities from Lethbridge, Alberta, Canada - RJG_04 | ecosystem: Host-associated > Mammals > Digestive system > Stomach > Rumen | place: Canada: Alberta...
ACCGTCTTGGTTGCCGATTTCAAATCGTGAAAGGTTTCCAGGGCCTTAGCGACTTGTTCTTCTGTGAATTGCATGGTGCGTCCTCTAGTTGTGTCCAACTATTCGTCCGCACTCCCAAATGCGACCTTAGAGAAGGAATCTGCTAATCTGAAAGGAAAACATTCAAAATACCGGTCTTTGGCGTTCACGGAACAAGGTATCGCGATGCTCTCGTCTGTCCTGAAAAGTGAAACGGCCATCAGAGTGAACATTGCCATCATGCGTGCTTTTGTCGCAGCACGGCAAATCCTGATGCAAAACGGCGGTTTGGTCAACCGCCTGTCCAACGTGGAGTCCAAAATGCTCGAGCAGGACGCGCGTTTGCAGGAACACGACCATAAATTCGACACGATTTTCGAGGCGATGGACCGCGGCGAGCTCCAGTCGAAGGGGCTGTATTACAACAATCAGATGTTCGATGCCTATGTGTTCGTGTGCGGGCTAATCAGGCAGGCGAAAAGGCGGATTGTCCTTGTGGACCGCTACGTGGATGAGAAAGTGCTCGCGATGATGCTCAAGCGCAGCAAAGGCGTGTCGGTGACAATCTACACCTACGATAAGAGCAAAGTTTTCGAAGTGGATTTGGCAACATACAACGCACAGTATGCGGACAGTCCCATTGAAATTTTACCATGTTATGGAATGCACGATCGATTCCTATTCATAGACAATATAGCTTACCATTTTGGCGCATCCCTGAAAGACTTAGGCACAAACACATTTTTCTTTAGCAAAGAAGATTTCACATTAGACGAAGTACTGAAAAAATCAGAGGAAACGCGACAATCACAAGAGTTCTTAGCAACCAAACCGTCAAGGAATACTTGACAGTTCAGACTTTACACAAAAGTAATATGCAAATTTTGCATATTGCTCTTTCAAAATTCAATCGGATAAAGTCCCAAAAGTGATATTTTTTACGAGATTTTAGGAAATTATCTATCAAAAATAGCAGATATTTCCCCAAATCTCAAAATTTTAGCACGATTTGGGGAATTATATATCTTTAGGAAAGTTCCTCAAAATTCAAGCAGTTTTTAATAGCTCTTGCTATTTATTAGACATTTTATTGGACATTCCAACAATGGCAAATGGCGATCCGCCTAGCTCCCCCCATCTAATTTCTATATTATCGTTCAATGGTTGATTCCGAAGTTCTTGAACAAGATGACTACGAGGTGAAAATCGGTTCGTTTAACGGGCCGATGGATTTGCTCGTCTATCTCGTTCAGAAAAAGGAAATGACGCTGGACCAGATACCCATTGCAGAAATCGCAGACGACTTTCTCAAGTGGGTGAACGAGTATTCCGAAACGGACCTTTCCAAGGCGGGTGACTTCTTGTTCATGGCAAGCCGCTTGATGGCGCTCAAGGTGCAGGAGCTGCTCCCGGCCGAAGAACGCGATCCGGAGATGGAAGAGGAATACAACGAAGACCGCGAAAAGCTCATGAAAGAAATGTTGGAATACCAGCGTTTCAAGCAGGTCGCAAGTGGTCTCCAGGAAATGGAAGCGAAAAACTTCGGTACGTATTCCCGTGGGCGCCTCGAAAAGACGCAGAGCGACGACGATACGCTTGCCGACGCGAACATTTGGCAGCTTTTCCGCGCTTACCAAAAGAGCTTAAAGACGAAGATTTCCGAGACGATCCACCATATTGAATTGGACTACGTGACGATTCAGGACCGTCAGCAGGCGATCAACAACTTCTTGAATGTGCATGGGCGTGCGCTTTTTGAAGACTTGCTCGACAACGATTCGCACCCGATTGTCGCGGCGGTGACGTTCATGGCTATGCTCGAAATGATCAAGACGGACGATATCGTTTTCCGTCAGAGTGAACTTTTCGGACCAATTTGGATTTACCGCAAGAAGAACAACCCCGAGTATGCCGACGAAATGGCGCACGAGACCGTGTTCTTCAGCAAGGATCCCGAGGTCAAGGCGGGGCTTGTGGAAACAATCCGCAGCCAGGCAATCGCGCGTTCCAAGGAAAAGAGCGTGGGCGACCTCGCCGCTACGATGCGCGAAGCCGTACTTTGGACGGAACGCGGCAGGAATGTCACCGAAGAAGACCTCAACGCGATGTTGGAAGGTCGCGAAGATATTTCCGAAGTGCAGGACAATCCGTTTGCCGACATGATTGCGGAAGCGGACGCCGCCGAAGGCGCACAGCAGGCAGCAAGCGCACCAGACGCCAATGCACAAGCGCCGGATACAACAACGCCTGCACAAGATGCCGCGCAGCCCACAGCTTCAGAAAACGCAGAAACCGCACCGAATCAAGAATCCGTGCCATCCACAACTGAAGCTGCGCAGTCAACAATCCAAGTTCCCGCGCAGTCCGCAATTTTGGAAAGCGCAGACATTCCGACGTTTGAATCATCAAGCTTCGAAGACGAAGCTCCTGTGCTTAGCAAGAGTTCGATCCCTGAATTCGGCGCTAACGATGATGACGATTCAGAAGAACACGCCCACACATTTGAGCCTGTAGACGAGACCGAAGAAGTCGCGGACAATTCCAATAGCGCAAGCATTTCAAGCAATACAATTCCCGGCGATTCCTGCAGCACAAACGTCAAGGAAGACAGTTCAATCAACGACATCCAGGAACTGAACGAACAGTCTGTTCAGCAAATGAGCGACGAAGAGTTTGCCGCCTTTATGCAGAAGGCTCAGGCATTCTACAACAATGCAAGTTCCGCGCAGTCTAGTAACGCACAGTCATCGACCAACTCAGCGCAGTCCGCAACTTTCGCGCAGTCTAGCGACAAACAATCCGCATCAGTCTCGGCGCATTCAAACAACGTTCAGCCGACCTCCGCGGCATCTCGCAGCACATCCTCTTACGATTCATACAAGTCCAGCAAAAGTACTTGGGACGAACCCACGCCGGCGGCAGTTCAAAAAGAAGAACCCGAAGAAGACAAGTATTCCTCTTACAGTTTCGGCAACGAAATGACGAACGAGGAATACATCGCCTACTTGAACCGCAGCGCCCGCGCCAGCCGCAAGGAAGAACCGAAGTCCGCAGCAGCTCCGGCGAATCTGGAAAAGCAAACAGAAAACAAGCCTGCGAAAAAGTCCGAGCGCAAATCCTTCATGCCCGAAGATGAAGAAGGCGGAATGACAGACGAAGAATACCAGGCTTACCTCGCCGAGCACGGTGACGATGATGATGACGAAGATGGCCCCGTTGTCTACGGAGCCGGTAAAGATTAAATTTTCATGATAGACTAAAGCGTTTTCTTCACGCTCCAGCTTCTCATTTTCAATCCATCTCGGATTGCGATGTCGCATTCATCAAAAACTTCAAATTTGCGATTCTTATAAAACGCAAGATTTTTCTCTGAATTTGTGAACAACGTCAGCTGCTTACCTCCGTGTTCACGAATGTATTCTTCCATAAAGGCAACAAGCTGTGTACCAACGCCCTCGCCCTGAGATGGCGGATCCACCGTCAGCGAACTACAATACCAAATATTTTCGCCACTGTGCTGATAATCGTGACAAGGTTTCCCGGCAGATTCATCCATATCAATCCAGGCTTTCACGCGCTTTATACCTGCGTCAAAAAAGACTTTCCACCAGCCATGAAGTAGGAACTGTAAATCCGACGGTCTCTTGTAATGCGGATCTTCGAGCACAGCCAAGCCTACAATTTTTCCGTCTACTTTAGCCATCAAGAAATGCGACTTTTTCAAAATCGCGCGCCACGTTCCGTACAAAACAGAACGAATCACCTTGCGTCGCACTTCCAAATCTGGGAAAAAACTTAAAAAGTACTCATAATATTCATAGGCCCTAAAAGAAAGTTCCACGGCCTCTTCTAGTTCTTCACGTTTCAACACACCAAATTCGATTCCCATTACTCAACTCCGTTCTATTTATATAAAATAGAAACAATTGCTCAAGTAGCGAACTTCAAAACAAATCATGTGCAAAAAATATTAAGAAAACTTTATCCAAACAATTTAGCCAGATACGGAAAAGCTTCATCCGGCAACCGGAAATGTTTTGCTATGTCATACATATAAGGAATCTTGACGGCGGCGAACGGCAAAATCCGTTTCGTGGCTTCGGCTATTTTCTGCGGATCAGTCGTTCCCAAATAAGCAGGGAAGAATATATTCCAATGAGCCTTAAGCTCTTCTTGCTTCATATGAAAAACAAGATCCGCCTTTTGCTCATCCATTTTATTCGTCATGCTCCATAGCATTCCCAAATCCCAGCCTGGTTCACCATAGCAGAAATCGCCCATATCAATCCAAAGCGTACGTTTTCCATCGGTAATGACATTGCTAATCTGCAAGTCTCCATGAACGCAATTGGGCGTATCGGGAACTTTTTCGATAAACTCTAAAACCTTTTGTCTGTAAAAATCAGGAACCAAATTCTTTTCAAGATAAAAGCGACGGAATTTTTCCTTTGCAGACACAAGCTTCGTCGTATCCGCTTTCGTCGAATGCAGTTTCCTCGCCATCTCGGCAAACGTCACAGAAAGTTCTTGAAGCCGCTCTGGTTCCTGCGAAATGATTCTCGAAAACGAACGTTTATTCCTGATAAGCTCATATTCAGCACCATAACGTTCACCATCCGTCACCAAGCGAATTGGCTTTGGGGTTGGAATACCCAATTCAAAAACAGTACATGACGTCAAGAAATCCGCTTTAGCACGGTCCGCTTCGAATCCGGGATGGTAAAGTTTCGCAATCGTATCGCGAGTCTTGTGCGTGTACGAAATTGCCGTTGCCCCCTCCCCCGTCGCGACATAATCATCCAAATTGATTTTTTCAACCTGTTCCACCATAATAACTATCCTAATAAAATTTTTCGACCAAGGAATGAACCACTCCTGCAAACAACTTCTTGTAAGCATCGGGAGTCGGCATTAATATTGAACGAATGCAAACATCCAAAGGAGCAAACTTGCCTGCAAGAGCCGTGAAGGCGGAGATGTCCTTATTCCCCGTGTAGGCCTCAGCAAACAAATTCCAGAATTTTTTCAGTTGTTCCTGCGACATATGGAAGATATCCTGTGCTGTCGGGAACTGAGAATAGACTTGGCAAACCAAGAACAAATGGCCCATATCGAACATCGGCGAACCATGACTAAACCAGCCAAGGTCAATCCAATAAGGTTTACCATCGGCAGAAACAATCAGATTGCCCATCTGGAAATCACCATGCAAGCAGGTTTTCTCGTCTTCTATACTCTGAACAAACGCCCGCATTTTTTCTCTATCAGCATCATCAACAAAATCAGACGCATCAATACCCTTCAGGGCAAGATCCTTGCGGTTTGGGAAAAAAACCGTATCGCAAATCGTCGTGTGCAGTTGCAGGCCCAATGAAGCAAGCAACTTAGCCATTTCACTGATACGAGACGGTTCATCGGAGCAAATACGCGAAAGCGATTTCTTCCCCTTAATGATTTCTACAAGCTGACCGTAACCATCCCCCACGCGCACCATATCGAACATACGGGGAGTCGGGATTCCCAAATCAAAGACATGCTGGGCTGCGTCACGTTCTTGCTTTACGGTTGCCTCATCACAACGGGGCGGGTTATTCACTTTCAAGAGGAAATCAGGATGACCGGGATGCACATAAGTTTTTCCGTTACCGCCCTCACCTACCTGCGTCCAGGTACTAATATCAATATTCTGGTATTCCATTTTTGCTCCCTAGAAAATGTTCCTCCTTATAAAGATATCGCTTTTTCTTTAGAAAAGGACAAAAAGAATTTAGCTGATACTCCAAATTATTCAATATTGGCGAGTTATTATTTGATATTGGCGAATTTTGCCGCAAAATCAGTAAAAAAAAGCCCCGCCGAAGCGAGGTTTAACGGAGATTCCGAATCAGAGTCCGGAATGACAAATCAATCGTTAATCGTCGTTGCGGCCGCCGAGAAGCCCCGCGCGGTACGCCCAGTAGAGCAACTGCAAAATAGAAGAAATTGCAGCCGCGACATACGTAAGGCCTGCGGCAAAAAGCACACCCGAGACGGTATTGTATTCGCGACCTGCGGCTACAACTTCCATGCGGGCAAGAGCCTTCTTGGCACGGGCAGAAGCGTCAAATTCTACAGGCACGGTCACAAGCGTAAAGAGCGTCGCAAGCGCAAAGAGCACTACGCCGACAACTGCGAGAGAGTGTCCAAGAGCCTTGCCCATGCCCATCAGCATAATGCCGATAATCACAAGCCACGGTCCAAGATTAGAACCGATATTTGCGGCAGGCACAATGGCAGAACGGAGCCACAGCGGGAAATAGCCTTCAGCATGCTGGATGGCGTGACCGACTTCGTGAGCGGCAACGCCTGCGGCACTCGCATTGCGACCGGAATAGACTTCAGGCGACAAGTTGAGCGTCTTGTTCAGCGGATTGTAGTGGTCCGAAAGGAAGCCCTGGTGCTTGAGGATTTTCACGTCGGTAATGCCCGCTTCCATAAGGATCGCCTTGGCAACATCAGCACCGGTGAGGCCGCTAGAAATCGTGACTTTTTGGCCAGCGGCAAAGCGCGTCTTGACCAACAGGGAAACGGCGCCCGAAAGCACGAGCGTCACCACGAGAATCATCATGTATAAAGGATCGAACATCATAGTTAGGTAATTGGTTTTAGGTTTTAGGTTATAGGTTATAGGTTTTAGTTTGAAGTTACTAGTTAATAGTTACTCCGCCCTTCGGGCTAGTTACTAGAGTTTTTTAAGAAACATTCTAGTAACTTAGAACTCTTAACTGTCGCGAAGCGACCCAGTAACTTAGAACTATTAACTAGCTTTTCATCATTACGTTTACACAAATGTAATTTACAAAAAGAATGACGAAAGCGTCTGTGACTTCGTCACTCTTTTCATGCTTGTTATCGCCGATTTTTACATATCACCAGTCTTAAAATGAGTCCGGTCACGGAAATGCGTGAGAATCATTCCAAGCACTAGGTAAATAACAGCCTGAAGAGCAAGCAAGTATAGCTTTGGCGCTACATCGTAAATGTCGCCACCCATCTGTTCAATCGAGAGCCACGCCGGCACAGCAAACGTACTCGGGAGAACATACGAAAGCCACACCATCCAGCCAGGCATCAAATAACTCGGCCAGCTGAAGTTCGCAAGGAAAAGAATCGGAATCGAAAGATTGAGAAACAACTGCATACTTGATTCACGATGTAAAAAGACCTGCGAGAGGCACATGCCAAAGTTGATAACCGACGCAAGGAATACGACTGCAAATACGGTCATCGGCAAAAGTTCTCCACGACGCGGGAAATCAAAAAGATTGTAAATAAAGCAATGATAGAACAAAATGAAGCAGCAATAATGCAAGAAATACGCAAGAGAACGCCCTAAGTAGCGATAAGGCATGCTCTCATTTTCTACAGCCGAGTAACGGTTGTTCTTGCGGAATCTGCGATGCCCACGGGCGCCACCCATAATGCAAATACCGATAATCAGGGACTGCTGCAAAATGATCACAAGTACGCTCGGAACAACGTAATTAGAATAGCTACCTGTATTATTAAACAACGTCTGGACCGATATCGGAATTGGGTCGCGCATGGCCATAGCCTTCGCCGAAGGCACGTGCTTGCTCAGCGCAATTGCCTTGACCTTGCTTACAGCACCAACCGTCAAAGCGCATGTTGAAAAAGCCGTTCCAATAGTTCCATGCAACATCACATAGGCGCCATGCGTAAAGATGTTTATGGTCGTCGGCTTCTTTTTCAACAAATCCTTTTCCATATTCTCGGGAATGACCATAAACCCGAAAACATCTTCACGAGCCATCGCTGTTTCAGCTTCAAGAATGTCATTATAGACAGCCTTAACTTCGACCTGCTGCGTTGCCGAGGCCATTCTTGTAAGTTCACGGGACTTTGCAGAATGATCCAAGTCCACAATGGCAACAGGCACACGGGAAACAGTCTGATTCACATACGCGGTCGGGTAGTAGAAAGCATAAAGGATTCCCGCAACCACAAGCAACAGCACCGCAGCTGGATCCGTTACAAACAGCTTCCATTCAGTCAATGTCACTTTCAAAAGACGACTAATCATTTTTTCGCCTCCTGATACTGCTTACGAGCTTCCTGTAAAGCACGTTCAACGTCAATGGGAGTTTCATCAACAATCACGGGCAACATAGAAGCATGCTCCAATCGGTATTTCCAGCGATATGAAATCGTGAAGCATCCAAGAAGCGCCCAAAATATCGCCATCCCTCCCATAAGCTTAATTACTTCCCAGGATTCAGCCCTGCCGACATCCCCAAGAAGCATCATGGACTGCACACGAAGCACATGCGTCAGCGGGAGCACAAACGCAAAGCAACGCACGGCAAACGGCATCGCCATCACGGGGAACGTCTGGCCGGCAAAAGCAAAGGCAGGGCCGCCGATCACGCCGGCAACACCTGTTGCAATACGCATCACGCCAGTCACACCCACAAATGTCATGCCGGCACCGACACAGCAAACCACCATCAAAAGCTGGGCTACAGAAACCAGGACAAATTCATTAAAGCCCATCGGCATAAGCATACGGTGCGTATAAGCATAGCAGCCCATGTATTCAAGCCAAAGTATTACAATCATCGGAATAAACAGGGCCGTCCCCAGAGTCACCCAAGATTCTTCCGCACTGTGATAAAGCTCTCTTACGCGGCGATCGCGAAGCGGGAACGACCCCACATAAACGGCCACAAGCATCGCGGCCAGGTGAAACATTGCAGAAACTAGCCCAAGAGCCAAGAATCCCTGATAATTGCCTTCGATGTTCCCTACAGAATGAATTTCGGTTTTAATCGGATCTTCAAAAGATGCTGTATAAAGTTTTGCACCTACATCCGTAATGACCGCTCGAATTTCCTTTGTAGCAAACATGTTCGTAAGGTAGTTCTGGCCGCTAGAATAAACCGGAATCACAGGAGCTTCAAGGCGCAAAGCACGACGTTCAAGTTCGGTCGGGATTATGATAAAAGTCTGCAAATCGCCACGTATGACAGCATGTTCGCACTCATTCATGTCATGGCAATTCATTTTTATGTCAAGTACAGGGCTAGCTTCAAGCGCCCTTTCAAGACGATCCGCAAGTAAGCTTTTATCTTGCTTTAGCACACCTATCGGTACATGCTGTACAATTTCGGACGAGAACATCTCCAGCATAAAAACGGAGACGCCTACGGGGAGCACAGTAAGAATCATCCACAAAACAATTTTGTGGCCAAAGTAAACTTTCCCGATTGTCCTTAAAAGACCTTTCAGCACGACAACAAACCTCTATCCGAGTATTACTTGAACGCTTCGACTGGGAACAGGACGCTCATGCCCGGACGGAGATTAGGAACTTTTTCTACCGGGCGCATACGCACTTCGAAAGTCTTAAGATCGAAGCCAGAGCTTTCCTTAGAGCTACGCCATGTCGCATAGTCGCCAACAGAAGCAATGTAGCTTACGATCATTTCAGCATCCCTGTCTAGTGCCGGGATATGAAGTTTGAACTTTTTACCTTTGTAGACATTCTTGAGATAATCTTCGCGAAGGTGGAACACGGCCCAGGAATCGCTCAAGTCCGTCACAGCGATGATCGGCATGCCAGAGCCAACGACTTCGCCTTCTTCGGCAAGCTTGAGAGAAACTTCACCCGTGATCGGCGTACGGATCTTGGTTTCTTCAAGGTAGGCATCGACTTCGGCGTTGGCACCCTTGGCCTGCATCACGAGAGCGTTTGCAGCAGCCTTGTCTTCGCTGCGGGCACCAGCAACGGCCTGGTTGTACTGAGCGCGAGCCGCATCAGCTGCGGACTGGGAAGCCTTCATCTGTGTTTCGGCTTCGTCGCGCTTTTGGAGCGGAAGAACGCCTTCGTTGTAAAGCTTCTGCACACGGTTGTAAGTGTTCTTGGCAAGCGTTGCGGCTTCCTGTGCGCGATCGGCCATAGCCTTAAGGGCTGCAATATCTTCGCTACGGGCACCATTACGGGCTTTGCTCGCCTGGGCCTTTGCAGCCCCAAGAGCACCACGAGCCTGCATTTTCTTGGCTTCAATTTCAGGACTACTGATCACGGCAATCAAGGAGTCCTTGTAGACTACATCGCCTTCGTGCACATACAAGCGTTCGATACGCCCAGGCACCTTTCCGGCCACAAGAACACGCCTTGCCTCCATCTGGCCCTGCAAGAACTGTTCACGCGGCTGCGTTGCAAACTGTTGAAGCTGGGAGATGCCCATAATGACAAGCACTATCAAGGCAAGTACTACAACAACTTTTCCAATCATCTTTAATGCGTTCATTATTTATTCTCCGTTTCTAAATTCTGTTCAGCCGAGACTTCACTGGATCCTGCTCCTTCGAACCTAACTCCACTAAGGGGCTGAAGCCCCAAGTCTCGTATATCGCTCTGCTCAGGATGACGAGTTGCATCAGACGCTTCACTAGATCCTTCGCCCTGCTCAGGATGACGAGCAGCAGTTGCGGATTCCGCGGACTCGGTTGCTGAGCTTGTCGAAGCAGCGACTGGTTTTTCAACAACAAGCTGCTTGGACACAAGGACATTCCCTGCGGTGGCAACTTCGCCGGCGGCTTCAAGGAGTCCAAGCCAAGCTATAACGGCATCGTAATGAGCCTTGATGTCAGCGACCTGCAAGCGGGAAAGTGCGAGTTCAGCATCCACCACTTCTAGACCAGTCGCAAGACCTGCTTCGTACGCCTTGTTCTGGCTACGCAAAGCTTCAACTGCAAGCTCACGCGTTTTGACTAGGCTCGAAAGCCTTCCCTTTGCGTGTTCCAGTTCGCGCCAGCGCTTTTCAACAAGAAGCTTCAAGTTGTCAATAGTCTCTTCTTCGAGGCTGCCCAAGGAACGGTCCATAGCCTTTGCAGAGCTTACCTTTGCACGGGTGTCGCCACCCTTGAAAATATCCCACTGCAACTTGGCGCCAACCGCCCATTCCGGTTCGAGAAGCGTCAAATCCTTAGTATAAAGTTCTTTGTAGCCAAACAGAGCGATTGTCGGGAAATAGTCGGCACGGGCAGCGCTAATGGCATTCTGGTTGCGCTTGCGTTCGATGCGCAATTGACGGAGTCCCGGATGATGTTCTATAGCCAGTTGCTTGAATTCTTCCATCGGTCGAACCCCTTCAGGCGCTTCGACAGGAGTCGTCGCCGTGAGGCTTGTATCCGTATGCAAGAGGCTTGCAAGAGCCATGCGGGCCAAGGACTGGTCACGGAGAGCATCTTCATAAGCGTTCTCGGCTTCGGCAAGGGCCACTTCGGCGCGGAGGCGCTCGGTCTTGCTGATCTGGCCACCTTCTTCAAGCTTCTTGGAGCGTTCGAGATGTTCTGCAAGGTCTCTCTTGGTCGTTTCGCGCATCACAACAAGCTCTTCGCACAGGCGGAGCGTAAAGTACTTGGTCGCGACATCCATGAGGACCGTATTCTGCGCCATTTCGAATTCGGCCTTGCGCGCGTTCACATTTTCCTTGGCGGCATCGTAAGCGGAATAAATCTTGAGACCGGTAAAGATCGGCCACACAACAGTGAGACGGGCGTTAAAGAACCAGTCGTCCTGCACTTTCATGTTGAAATCGGAGTTCTTGATTTTATCCGAAGATTCCTTCTCTTTGCTCTCCGCCATCTGCACGGCAGCGTCATTAGCGTCCTTGCTGTTGACAACGCCTTTCCAGATTTCAGCGGCCTTGGCATCCACAGCGGCTTTTGCGGTTTTGTCATCCAGCCCCGCGCTCTTAGCCTGAGCCAAGGCTTCCTGGTAGGCTTTGGCATAGGCGCCGTTGTACGTTGCCAGATAAGCCTTCGAGTAGGCAGCGGCCCCCGCAATATCAGTTAGAGGCTGCTGGATGCGCCCAAGATCGATATTGATGGGATCGTCGATTTTAGTGATGCCTGCAGACAGACTCACCGTTGGAAGGAAACGGGCAAAAGCTTCGTCCTTGCCGCTTTCAGCAATATCCACTTTAGCCTTTTCTGCCTTAATTTTTGAATTATTAGCCATGGCCATGTCCAGCGCATCCTGCAAAGAAAGTGCTGTCGCATTAGCAGCCACGCAACCACTGAGAATAAAAGCAAAGTACCGTTTCATAACTACAATAATAATACAAAAAGACGTCAACAGCAGCAATTCCAAAACGGCGCAATCCACTCAAGTAATAAAAAAAGTTCCGACAAAATGTCGGAACTTTTGGCTTAAAATTCAAAAAAGGCCGTTTTCGGGACTTTTCAGTCTAGTTTATTTGCCCGGAGTCGGAGCTTTAACTTCCCAAGCGGTATAACCGTAGCCCATCGTGGTGAAGTCCTTGCGGTTGAGGCTCATGCCCTTACCATCGGCAGCATACATGTTCGGCCAGCGGTCACTATAAAGTGTCGCATCGGAAAGTTCATAATACCACTGCTTTGTACCATCGGATTTCGTCACGTAAGAATACGGCTTCTTGACAGCGACCGTTTCACCGCGGTTCGAGAGCTTACCCGCATAGAAGCGAATAGGAACAGCAGCATCGATGGAATAACGATCGCGAAGCTGAGCTTCATAAGCCTTCAGGGAATCATCGAACAGAACCATCTTGCCACCGGCAGGAATGACATCGCCCGAAGCAAATTCCATATTGATGCCTTCAATCTTCCAGCCCTGCGGAGTATTATTGACGCTTTCAACCAAGGCAACGTCAGTAGCACCCTTGTTCACAAGTTCCAGGAATTCCAAGTCCTTGAGGTCCTGTTCATTTTCGTGATAATGGATTTCGCTGATGAAAATCGGGCCAGCCTTGAGTGCGGAGTTTGCAGCACCCGGCGTTTCAGTGGCCATAGCGCCCTGAGCAATAGAGCCAGCAACTTCAACAACACCGCTAGACTGCTTACCCGCAGAAATTAGCAAGCTCGATTCCTTACCCGTGCGGACACCGGCTGCGGCTTCGTACAGATAAATTTCATCGCCATTGTCGCTCAGGAAAAGACCTTCGCCAAACACGGTCGCACTCGCTTCGAGGAGCAAGTAGCCATTGGCAGGAACAACCGTATTTGCACCACCGATTGTCCACTTCTTGCCTTTCAGCTTGGATTCAAGTTCCCAACCGGCAACATCGACAGGAGCAGAGCCAAAGTTGTAAAGTTCTATCCAGCCGTCCTTATTTTCTGTAGCATTAATGTCATACGGCTTGATTTCATTCAGGCGAACGGTCGAACCATCGATAACCTTGTCACCACCGACACACGGATTACCGTTTTCAACAGCGCTTGCGCCCCAGGAAGTCGGATCAGCTTCGTTGCCCGAGCCTTTATAGACAAGCGTACGACCCTTGCCATCTGCAAGGCTTGGCCAAGGCGGATTACTACTAAAGGCAGCGCTCACGTCACCTTCGCCCCTAACCTTGACATCAACGACATCACCTTCGTTCACAAGTTTTGCAACGGCGTTGGTCTTGGGATCCTTACCCCACGGGCCAAACACGCGGCAGCCGGCAGGCAAGCTCGGATAAGTCTGCTTGAACAAAGCCACATCATTAGTGACGATAACATATTCGTCTTTCTTCAAAGATTCAGCCGGGAAAGCGAACGAGACGGCACCATCCAAACGAACATTGCTCAACTGCATGTTGGTAAGATTCGGGCCGTTCTTGATGTAGACTTCAACCCACTCCAATGCAGAGCCACCTGGCGCATTGTACATGATTTCGGAAACGCCCATATAAGTGGCATTCGAATCCAGGATAGTATCCTCGGGATTCGAACTGGAAGACATCAGATTTGTTACAGACGACGAAGAAGCCGTTGTTACCGAAGAAGAATTCGGATTGACTTCGCCACTGCTATTCGGAACTACTTCCGCAGAGCTGCTCGATTCCGGATCATCCGGAATGACGGGATTCTTTTTTTCATCGGAGCAGGCTGAAAACATGCCGAGCATAGAAGCACAAGTGCCAACGGCAAGCCATTTTTTAGTATTCATGAGCGCCTTCCTTATTTAATTGTTTAAACCTATGTTAGAAATTTCCGGCGAGAGAAGTCCAGTACGGACTCTTGAATCGACGCGGATTTTCGTAAACCCTTTTCCATTCCGCAGCGGCATTTCCAAACTTGGAAAATGCTCCATGCTTTAAATTCAATGCACGAATGAGGTCGAACATCCAGTACGGCATCTGTGCGGCCGGGCACTTGAGTTCGAGCACAGCATCGGCCCCCGGCTGGAAGAATCGCGGGAGTCCCGTGGAGTGCATGTAGTGCGGATCCACGGTATAGTCAAAGCCGTTCTCTTCGCGGAAGCGCATGCCCGTGTCAATCGTCACGCGGGAATACTCTTCACGGAGCCCGAACCAGGCGCGGCGTTTGTACTGCGTGAGGAGTCGCGGATGGGCGTTATGGAGTTCCGTCTTGTACAAAAAGTCCTTGAGGTACATGCGGTCTTTTTCGCCCTTGCATGGCCATTCTTCGGGCTTCATGTGCCAGACTTCACCAGGGTTGATTCCCTTGATCGTCGCACGGCTCTTGTAGCAGATGTTGCGAATCTTGCGTTTGCACTCGAAGTGGAACGTACCATCTTGGGCCGGGTGTTCGCCATACGTGCGAATACGCATGTTGAAACGGTCCAGGAGCTGTTTCTTTTTCCAGCCAAGGAACGTCCACGTCGGAGAGTCCAGGTAAAGGTTCGTAATCCAGTAGAATCCACCCGGAGTAATCTTGGAATAGTAGTCTTCTTCGCAGTACGGCGCCAAGAACGCACCAATCCGGTCCGCCCATTCGACGGGGATATGGTACTTCAGTTCGAAGCGTTCAAGAAGACTAAATCCACGGGCTTCAGCCATAAACTACCTGATTCCTTCACGAAGATGGTTCGTTACGTCTTGACGGGCAAGTCCACCGGAGTAATCCAGCAAAGCCAAATATCGAACGAAGATATCGTATTCAAGTTTTGCAGCCTTCAAGTCGCTTTCGAGAGCGCTTTCGCGAGCGCGGAGGAGCAGGAGCGGGTCGGAACCAGCCTTGTGCGCAAACTGTTCCATAAAGCCACTGGCGTTCACTTGTTCGGCATAGTCCTTCAAGACCTTCCACTGGTCGATAAGCGTAAGGACTTCTTCGGTGAGGCGGGCGACCTTCTGGTTCACTTCGCGGACTTCGTCCAAGTACTTGCTTTCGGCATCAAGCTTTTCGACCTGTTCGCGGAGCGACGCATCCTTGTTGCTGTCGAAGAACGGCAAGCGGAATGCGAGATTCAGGAAGAACTTGTCTGCATTTTTGCGGTTATCTTGGTCAGGAATAAGCTTGCGAATCATGGCATTCGGGTATGCCACGCAATCACCACTCTTCTGGAAGAGTTCCCCTTGATATTTTTGGTATTCAGGCTTTAACACATCCGCGCAATTCAAGTCCTTGTACTTTTCCATCAAGGATTCAATCTGGAGCGAATAGCCAATACCGACATGAGAAATGTAGTTGCGGTCCTTGCTGGCGTCCTGTTGTGCCTTGGAAATATCGGAATCGCGCTTGCCCTTGGCGAGAGCCACGAGCGGGAAGTTTTCGTCAACAGTCACGCCATTCTTCAGGAATTCGGCAAGTTCTTCCATCGACGGGAGGAACGACGAATCCAAGGCAACGTTGTCATAATCCGGAGCCCAGCTCAACATCTTGAGTTCGGCATCGCGGAGCGCCGTGCTGTCCGAAAGCAGGTTTGCCTTAAGCGAGGCGCTTTTTTCGAGTGAAGTCATCAAGTCTTCGGCATTGAACGAAGCAGAACCAGACTTAAGATGGAGAACCTCGATACGGTCCTGGGTAACCTGCAATAGTTGCTTGTTGATTTCGTTAATCTTCTGGCGAAGCACATAGCGCACACCGCGTTCGTAACGGTCGTAAAGGAGGATTGAACGTTCAACGGCAAAAGCAGCCTGCTGGTAATTCTTAACGGCCTCATAGTGTGCCTTGTCGGCAGCGCGTTCACCAAAAGCCTGCGGAGTCACGCGAAGTTCAAAGTCGTGCTTGGCAAAGCTAAAGCCGTCCATCTGGTAGCGGAGTTCCACCTTGTCCCAAAGCTTGAGATTGCGTTCTTTCGCTGTTGCCTCGGCACGTTTTTCAGCAGCCTCATACCTCGGATCTGCCTTAGCGGATTCGATAAGCATCTCCCAATTGAGGGGGAGTGCAAAAACAGCTGCGGAAAGCCCCAGTGTTATTAGCGTTACTTTTTTCATTTACTTCTTAGCCTTCTGTTGCTGCTTTTCCAAGTTGCGCTTGCTCGTTTCGGTGATGGTCACCATTTCGCCAAGCAAGAACTTATTTTCTTCCGGAATCTTGATGGTCACTTCGCGGCCATAGACCGGAATTTCCGGCATCTTCCACATGCGGGTCGGGAACGGCACGATGCGGCTCGAAAGACCAACCACTTCGCCAATCACAGCCTTGCCCTTACCGGTAAGGGAAGTCACCTTCACGGCTTCGCCGAGGTTCGTGTTTTCGTAAATCTGTT
>Ga0256407_10007429_pt1 | contig 16491 bp, 18 predicted proteins | sample RumenRJG_04DNA_FD_193489 | JGI IMG/M metagenome (GOLD analysis project Ga0256407, IMG submission 193489) | Bovine rumen microbial communities from Lethbridge, Alberta, Canada - RJG_04 | ecosystem: Host-associated > Mammals > Digestive system > Stomach > Rumen | place: Canada: Alberta...
ATAGTTGAGTATGTTGGCCTATATTTATACTCTCTTATTTTTTATTTTAGTATTAGTGTTTGTGTTTGGTGCAATAAAGGAGTTCATAAAATGAAAAAAGGCTTTACAATTGATTGTAACTACATCATCCGTGTAAGTAAACTTATGAGAATTGCTGAGTTACCAAGACCTACAAGGAAATTATTGGATAGTGACGGTACAATATTGCCATTAATCACTGTGGAGACTGAAACATGAAACATGATCCTAAACTTGTTCATTGTCAATGTGGTTATTGTTTCCGACCGAGTCTCTGGCATAAGATGGTAATGTTGGTTACAGGAAGTTATGTTAAAAGGTGTCCACGTTGTCAATGTCGGATGGTGTTGAGATTGTATAATTTTGTTGTTTGTAAAGAACGTGAGAAATTGGATAAGAAGGAGTTATGGAAAAGGAGTTAGAAGAATGACTTGTTTAACTTGTAAGTATTGGCATAGGACTTATTGTAGTCAGAGAATGACTATGGTATATTATTGTAGTGATTGTGGATATTATAAGGAGTTAGAAGAATGACTGAACAAGATAAAGTAACTGTTGATGATATTATAGGTATTGTGAAAACAGAAGAACAGACTAATAGTGTTGAAGAAGTAAGGAAACTTCGTGGGAGAGGGAATGAGACTGCGAAACGATTTACTCATAAAATAAACCAATTAGGAATGCAATTTATCTGTTATGATGATAAAGCAGAATTATTAGGCACATTTGCAGATGCAGATGGAGTAACTCATATTGTGAAACTGTTGAATGAGTTACACGAAGAAAATGAGCAGTTAAAACAATCAAATAAAGATGCTTGGAATCTCATTCGATTTATATATAATGAGATAAAAGAAGATGGATATATGGACTGGGGAAGGATACAAGATTTAGTGGAGTTTTAAAATGACTGAAAAACGATTTAAATATCATATGGGTCTTATTTGTGAAAAAAAAGATGGAGAATATAATTTATTAACTATCAAAGAAGTTACCGATTTGTTAAATGCTTTTAATGAAGAGAATGAGCAGTTAAAAACAACAATCCAACAACTACGAACAGACAACACAAAACAAAAAAAGAAACTAAATACTACAATGAAAGAAAATGAACAGTTAAAATCATTAATTAAAGCATTAAAGAAATCAAATACTGATTATGTTAATCAAATAAAGAAAGCATATGATGAAAAGTTATCATTAGGAGAACTGGCGAATAATTGTGGAGTTGATTTAGAATGACTAAACGATTTACTCATAAAAGATGGTATAATGAGCATCAATTATTTGATGGTGAAACTCCATTTGCAATTGTAGATGTATATCTTCAAGCAGAAAATATTTGCAATAAATTAAATGAGTTAGCAGAAAAAAACCAAGAGTTATTTGATGATTTACAGAATAAAACAACTTGGTTATCATTAAGAGGTGGAGAACTTGCTATATCAAAAAGAGAGAATGAGCAGTTAAAAACAACAATCAAACAACTACGAACAGACAACACAAAACAGAAAAAACAACTCAACACTACAATGAAAGAAAACGAACACATCAAACAAACCATTAAAGACATGATAGAATCTGAACGAACAGACCTCGGAAAAATGACACTCAGACAACTATGGAGGCAAATACAATGACCGAACCATACACAATAAAAGGAAGCCTCGTAAAAGACCACATCCACCACAAAAGCTACAACATGACAAGTAAAATAGACGCAGAAAACCTCTACAATACCCTAACCACATACCACAAAACACAAACACTAAACCAGAACATCGAAAAACAATACGACCAAATCACAAAACAAATAATCCAACTAAAACTAAGCATAAGCATACTAACCGAAGAAGTACAAACACTGGAGGCCAGTATAAATGCAATTAACAATCGATAGCAGAGAACAATCAAGGATACAATCAGCCACCGAATACTATAAACAGCAAGGACTAACCGTTGAAGTACAAGAAGAACAAGTCGGCGACTACATCTTCAACAACCAAGTATGCTTCGAATTCAAAACCATCCCTGACTTCGTATCCAGCATACAAAACGGCCGAGTATTCAACCAAGCAATAAACCAAGCAGAAACCTACGACTACCATTATGTCATAATCCAAGGAGACGACCACACAAGAGCAAAAGCATTAGCAATGAGCAGAAACTACCGAGAAGCCACATACTTCCAATATTTAGGGGCCCTTGCTTCATTGAATCGATACACTACCGTAATCGAATCATATAGTCCATTCATCAATGAAGCATACTACCGAATGTTGATCACTGCCAAAAAATGTCTCAACAATAAACCGATCGTGAAAAAATTCCCACGAAAAGACAAAAACCCAGCATTCAACTACCTATGCTACTGCATCTACGGAGTCTCCGCAAAAAGAGCAAAAGACATCGTCTACACTTGTCATCTCAAAACAATGGAAGATTTATTCAACTTGACACATCAGGACCTTGTTAAAATCGATGGTATCGGTGACAACTTAGCCGACAAAATACTAACAAGCATCAGCGAGGACAGTTATGAAAGTTAACATAGAATACCCCACAACAAAATGCAAATGGTGCGGAAAACCATTCCAAAAACAACACAACAGACAAACATACTGCAGCAAAGAATGCAGAAAAGAAGCAAGACGAGAACAAAACAGAAACCACCAACTCCGACACTACCACAAATACAAAAAAAAGATACACCAAAAACGAAAAGGAACAGCAACAATCGGCCCCACACCAAATCCGGATATGGAACGAGAACAACAAATAGTCGAAAACGAAATAAGACGAATCGGATTAACATTATTCTAATTGCTTATACCTATTAGTGAATATGATAAAATGTCAGAGTACAATTATAAACACATCAATGTCATATGTCCAGAATGCAAATCCGATAATATAATTATCGATGATTTCCACCAGGAAACCTACTGCACACGATGCGGATTAGTACTCCAATCACCAATCATATTCAAGATAACAAAAATCATAGAAGCCGAAGAAAACAAAAACCGGACACTCAACATGTTCTGGAAAGAAACCAACCGGCAAATCAAATTAAAAAAGATAAGGGACATCTACAAAGTGAAATAAATTATATCATCAATTTAAGGTCAGTCATTAAATATTGTATCTCTTCGTCAAACAATCGCAATTTTTTTTAGCCTCGTTTATAATTGTGTTTTTTGTATTTCTTCATATATTCAATCACCTCAAATGTGGTGTCTCCTTATCTTTTTACTCCTCCTAAATGCTATGAGCGAATCGTAGCAACTAAAAGATATTAGTTCGATTATTTCAAGTATTTTATAATATCATCTCAAACGATTTGGTGCTGTTACCGGTTCGAATCCGGTTCATAGCAATTCATATAAAATTTAAATGGTGAAAATATGGAATCCTATAAAAACAAATCAAAAATAGCAACCCTACTGTCATTCATAGCAGCATTCATTGTCTATGTTGGAAAAGACGAAATAGCAAAACTATTACCCGCAGAATATGCATTCCTTGCCGGATTAATAGTTCTCATTGCAGGATACTTTGTAACACAACAAACAGAAAACAAAAGAGTTGATGTCGCTGAACAATTAGTCCATGACCAGTATGATCCAACTCCTGAAGAGGAAGAAGATTTAGTACTCAACGACGAATACGAAGTATGATAATATGGCAATAGAATATGATTGCATGCATGAAAAACTAATACAGTCACATTCGACTGACATACAGTCCTTGAAGACAAGGGCTGATTATAAAGACAAACGAATTGATGAACTATACGATAAAATGGAAAAAATGGAAAATAAGATAGACACTATCAATGAGAATGTTAATACCATTATGATGAAATCAGTACAAGGAGACAGTGAAATCGACAAAAGAGTCACATCCCTGGAAACCACTGTCAGAGTACTGCAATGGGTTACAACATTACTATTCGGTAGTGGCATTATATGGGTAGTATATTCATTCATTCATTAAAGAGACTAAAATATAACATTGTTAATATTGTGATTCATATGGCAATAACAGAATGGCACACTCCAATACACGAATGCCAAAAAGGCGAAGTACAAAGAGAATGGTGCTATTTAGAGCCATACTATTTTTTCAATGGAAATTTAAAAGACTATGCTGAATTACTGCAATATGCTTTTGACAAGAAATACCAACAGGACATCCACATAACATCCACACAATACGAGGAGTTCTTAGAGAAACATCCTATTTGTTTTCACCCTTATGATGTTAAGAAAGGGAAAGCCCCATCTCATCAGCAATTGAGAGAATGGAGTTGTGGTGCAAACACCGCATGTGATGAAAAACATAAATGGGATGAAAGAAGGTCCAGTAAAAGAAATGAAGTCAATAGATTGGCTGAAGAAAACCTTGCAGCCCAAATGACTGAGGACTTACCTTATTTTTACGAATGTGTCAAAAAAGGATTTAAAGAAGTTGACGAGTCTGTAGACAATGCCAAGATGATGGGAAACTTCACACCACATCAAGCAGAATCTGCAACAAAAGGAAGAAACCATGCAGTCACAAGTTTGCTACAATTAACCGGTAAAGACAAAGATTATAATGTTAAAGCCGATGTCAATGCAGACATTGACGCTAAAGCAGAAGTCGAAACCAAAGCCGACATTGCCCAAGACATCATACTCAAACCGGAATATGTAGAACTAACAAGAAAACTGTTAGAGGATGTTGTCAATGACTCCTAAAATACCGGACAACCCAGCATTCTTTGCAATGAAAGCAAGTGAAAACACATGGAAACCATTCCGACACTTAATACTCATAATCGAATTACTACTCTATGTCGTACAAGGCAGACTATCACGATTAATGATATTCTGTCCACCAAGACATGGTAAATCAGAATTAATCAGTTACTATTTTTTAGCATGGTACCTTGGATACTTCCCTGACAAGAAAGTCATACTAACAACCCATACTGCAGCATTCAGTAGGAAATGGGGAAGACGAGTACGGAACCTATTAAAGAAATACGGATTAACCCTATTCGAACAAGAAATCAAACTATCCGAAGACAGTCAAGCCGCAAGTAACTGGAACATCAAAGGCCATCAAGGAGGACTATTCACTTCAGGTACTGGCGGGGCAATACTCGGGGAAGGTGCCAACTTATTTTTGATAGACGATCCAACTAAAGGTTTCAAGAAAGCCAACAGTAAAACTCACCAACAAGAACTGAATGACTGGTGGTATACTGAAGCTAAAACAAGACTTGATGCAGACTTGGAGAAAGGAATCAAACCTGGAGTCGTTGCTATATTCCAAAGATTAAACAAATGGGATTTAGCAGGACAAATACTCTACAAAAAAGAAGGAGACCACGTCCAACCAAACGAACCACAAATGAGCTTAACCGATGCATTACAGATACTCCGAGAAGGAGGGACTATCCCTTATGGTACATGGGTTATCTGTAATCTGCCGGCAATAGCTGAAGACAATGACCCTTTAGGCCGAGAAGTTGGCGAAGCATTATGGCCTGAAAAAATGCCTGCAAAAGAATTGTATGACATCAAACGAGATATGGGTAGTTTCAGATTCAATGCAGTATACCAAGGAAACCCAATGGAACCGGAAGGCGGAGTGTTCCTTCGCAAATGGTTTAGGAACAGTAAGGTTCCTGACAAGAAGATGGATGAAATGATTAAGGAACTACCAAGTCTACGATATTGGGATTTAGGTGCAAGTGGTGAAGAAGGAGACAACACCGCAGCCAATTTAAGTTATTATGATGGAGAGTTCCTATATTTCAGAAAACAATTGAATAAAGGACTGACGCCATTACAAGTCAATAACTATTTTGTTGATGTTACCTTACGAGATGGTAAAGAAACCACAGTCCGTATTGAACAGGAACCGGGGGCATCTTCAAAAGTATTGATTAACAAATTCTCACATCATCCTAAATTGAAAGGCCATCGTATACGGTCTGATAAAGTTAGAAATGCTGGTGATAAATTAACTCGTAGTTTTGATTTACAGTCTTTGGCTGAAGATGGAAAAGTGTTGATAGCGGAGTCTATCTTTGATGAAGTTGTCAATGAATTGGTAGAATTCACCGGTGAGGATGGTGGAACCGATAACATTGTGGACACTTGTACTGGTGCCGCTCGTTATTGGTTGAGACCTAAAAGAAAAGTTTATGCGTGATATTTTATGAAAAGTGAATCATTTATAGTTACAGTTGATAATGATAACACACCTCATTTATTGGATGAGATGGAGTTGTCAAAGTACAGTTTCAAAGCAGAAGTTGATATTGATGGTAGTAAGCAGATTGTGGATGAAATGTTCAAACACGGTCAGCAGATATTGAATCCGAAGTATAATCCATGGCAGTTGGTACAGTTATTGGATTTGTATACTTATCATGCCAGTTGTGTTGAAGCTGTGGCTGTTGATAGTAGTGGTATATCATATGATTTGAAGCCGTTGGAGAATGTGGAACCAATTGAAGCGGAAAAGGAAAGGTTCAAAGCATTCCTTGATAATTGCAGTCCGTCTATTAATACTCATTTGCAAAGGGTAGTGTATGACCGTAGGGCGATTGGTTATGCTGCATTGGAAGTGATAAGGGAAACTACAAGTGACAGTGATGTTAGTAAGGTTAAACACATTCCAGCACAAACTTTGAGACGTCATTCAGATAAGAAAAGGGTACTACACATCACACCAAGCGGTAAAAAAGTATGGTATGTTATCTACGGTAAGAACTACGATGACAATAACCAATTATGTGATGTCCGAGCAGATGATGGAACATTCCATCCTTATAATTCATTGAGTCCAAGTGAAAGAGCAAACGAACTCCTTTGGACTATGGAATATGCACCAGGCACCGACTACTACGGAAGACCACCAATAGTCAGTTGTCTCGGCAGTATTAAAGGTGATATTGGAGCAGTCAAATACAATAACAGTTTCTTTGAGAATTATGGAATGCCAAAGTTCGCCATCACAGTCACCGGTGACTTCGCAGATTATGACTTGGAACCAACTGATCCAGATTATGACATCACACAAACACTCCGATATAAAATAGGTCAGCAGATTAAGGAAGTGATTAAGAATCCACATTCAGCGATTTGTATCACTATCCCATCAGAGGGTGAAGAGGGCAATGTCAATCTTGATATTACCCCACTTTCAGTACAGACTGAGGAAGGACACTTTCGTATGTATCGTAAGGATACAAGAGACGAAGTTATACATGCTCACCATGTCGACCCAAGCCGGTTAGGTATCTATGATGCCGGCCACTTGAATGGTAATAATAGTGAATCCACTATGGCAAGTTACAAGTATGGTACAATTGCACCAATCAAATCGGAACTCGAAGATTTGGTGAATTTGATTGGTAATGATTTGGAAATCACCAGTTGGAAATTCAGTATTGATGAAGTCGCACCAATCGACTACACTAAGGATTTAGTATTAGCGGAGTTCCTGTTCGCAAGGGGAGCAATGACAATCCGAGACCTTGTCGATAACTTCGGAAACAAATTCGGACTAACAATCGATGACACCGAACCATACTTAGATGTGAGATTCATTAACAATCAGCCACTTGATAACTTAATGAACCAAGTAGAAGATAACCCATACCTTGAAGTTGACAGCATACTATCACAACTTGAAACCGATGTAAGAGGTGACACACTTGAAAAACCAATTGGCATCGAAAGCCAAGAGAATGATACTGGCATCAAAGATAGCATTGAAGCGGTCGGAAAATAACGAACAAAAACTCCGAAAAGAATTAGCCAAATACTTCCAAAAAATAGAGAAAGAAGTACAACAATTACTCAAAGAATACGGTCACACCGAACACTTACTACAAGGACAGTTATCTATCATTTTATCTCCAATCAAGGCCAGTCACGGAGAATACTATGACATCATAGCCAAACATATTCTCCGTGAATATGACCTTGGAACTGCTGAAGGTGACAGATTAACATTCCTGAACAATCCATTATTAACCACTGCAGTAATGAATGAGATAAGACGAAACAATCTATTCGGCACATTAAAGTATACTGAAGACCGATTGCTCAACCGTTCATTCATCGCAAGCGAATCCACAATTGCAAGAGTTGATGAATCAATCAATGAAATAATAACCGACGGATACAAAAGTGGTAAAGGAATTGATTATGTCAGCCAACAAGTACAAGCAAGATTCGAACAATTACAAACATGGGAAGCAACAAGGATAGCACGAACAGAAATCCACAATGCCCATAACGAAGGCATAATGAAATCCTATGAAACATTAGGCGTGGAATACACACAATGGATAGCTGCTAATGATGACAGAGTCAGAGACAGTCACGCTGAAATAGATGGAGAAATAATACCATTCGGTGGAACATACAGTAATGGCTTAATGTATCCTGGTGACACAAGTGGCGATATTGAAGAATGGATTAACTGCCGGTGTAGTAATGCACCTTATGTTATGCCTGCTGGTATGATGGCTCCACCAGGAATGGCACAGTTCCGTGAAGATGACTTGATACCAATTTCCTAATTGCTTATACCTACTATTGAAGATAGTGGTTTAAAACCCACCCACCACTACTCTTCAACTCATAATATTATTTTTGATTCTTATGTACATTAACAAACTTGATGATGGTACGATTAATTTAACCGCACCAGTACTCATACCAAATGCTAAGGACTGCGATTATCATAATGGAGAAACACCATTAACTGCACCGCAAATCCGAGCATTCAAAGAATCCTATGACAAGTATGGGTTCGTAGACCATGAACATGGACTAACTCGTGACGGAAGAAAAATCGGCGAACCATCAACATCAATACTTTTAGATCAAGATACTACTTTTACACTCTATGACGGTACAACCCAAACCTACCCTAATGGTACATGGATGTTAACCACACATATTACCGATGAAGAGGCAATCTCTGAGGCAATGAAAGGTTACTATACTGGATACAGTCCAAGCATACTCCCAAAGGCATCAGCCGACAAATACTTAGAAGCATTAAAAGCTAACGGCAGTTGCAGTTGCAAGAACATATCCAGCATGGGCAATTCCTTGATTAAGGATGTACCGGACCCAGTAGTATTAAGTGTAAGCCTCACACGACAACCGTGCTTACACGAAAGTAAATTCTGTGAAGTGAAAAATATGGAAGAAGAAATGTCTTTAAAATCCAAAATACTCACTGCAATGGGAATGAGTGAAGAAGCCGAAGTCGTAGCATTAAAATCCCAAGTGGCAACACTTGAAGAAAAAATCGATGCAATGCAAGTCGAATTCAAAGAAGCACTCAAAGCCCAACAGGAAGAGTTCAAACAAACTTTAACTGAAGCATTAAAACCAGTAGAAGAAGAGGTTGTCGCAGAAAAAGCAGACACCGAACCTACTGAAGAAGAAGCTGAAGTTGAGGTTGAAGAAGAAGTCGAAGAAGTTGAAGCTGATAAAGCTGAAGAAATCGTGACTGAAGAACCAGTCGCAGAAAAAGGCGAAAGTAAACAAGAACCAGTCCACGATAACCTTGAAGCACAAAAAAGCAAACCAAAATCTGTTTATGAACTCATGGGAAGATACCCTAACGGAGTTAAAATCAGAAGATAAATCTTATATTTTCAAAACCAAAAAAGAACGTGATAATTATGGATAACCAATACATACTTTCTCAATTAACCAATGAGAACGAAATCGCCGTATTCAAATCTATGAGAAGTGATATGGCAACTGCAAAAGCATTGTTGAATGAAGAACAGTTTGCACAATTCATGCACGCTGCAACTATTAATCAAACCATCTTAAATGATGCAAGTTTCCGTAGGATGAACTCAACTTCCCAAGTTGTTTCATCTACTAAAGTAAATGGTAGAGTTTTACAGAACGGTTACAAAACAGTAACTACCAAAAACGACACCACTAATGATAACTTAACTCCTGCAGACATTGACTTTGGTAAAGCAGAATTAAACGCAACCAAACTCAAAGCATTAACATCCATTCTTGATGATGATAAAGAAGACAACATCGAAAGAGAAGCTTTCGAACAAACCTTACTCACTATGATGGGTGAAGCAGTCGGTATCGACCTCGAAGCAGTATGTGTATTCGGTGACACTACCTACACTTCAGGAAGTCCTGCAGTAGCAGACCCATTATTCAGTTGCATTGATGGATGGTTAAAATCCGCAACTACCACTTTAAAATCTGATGGTGCCAAAGGCTCAGGTACTAAAGACTTTGACTTAACTGATGGTATCACTGCAATGTTCGACGAAATGTTATACGCAATGCCTGCAGCTTACAGACAAGCTAATCTCATGAAAGACTTAGTCTTTTATGTTCCATTTGAAGTACAGGAAGCTTACAGGGAATTCTTAATTGACCGTGAAACTGGTCTCGGTGACTCCAGTTTACTCAATGCTGAAGAATTACAATACAAAGGTATCCCTGTTAAATACGCTCCAGTATTAGATGCTGCAGATGGTAGAACCGTACATGGTAATGTTCCATCTATCTTAACTGTTCCTGAATTCCTCTGGTATGGTGTTTACAAAGACATTAGTGTTGAACCTAAACGTATCGTTGAAGAAGAAAACACTGAATACTACTACAGATTCAGAGGCGATGCTACTGTACAATTCGCTGACTCTGTTATCGTAGCAGACATTACCGCTGCAGAAGCAGCAGCATTATTATAGATATAAATGGGTGGTGACTCTTTATGTCTATGAAATTCAAAAAAGACACTAAAGCCAAATTGGCAGACTTGGAAGAAAGAGTGGAAGCTCTTGAAAACCCTGAAACCGAAAGTGACTCCGGAGAATAGAATGGTGATTCAAGATGGCAGAAAAAAAGAAAACCACAAAAAAGACTGCTAAAAAGAAAGCAGACTTACTGCCTTTCGATGAACTACCAATCCAAGTCAAAAGGAATCGTAGGCTTTTATACGAATACATAAGAACCGGTGAACTACCGGAATAAAAAAATAATAAAGATGTGATATACAATGTGGATTAGTGTAGATGAAGTAATCAACTTCCATGGATTAAAACCAAAACACTTGAATCTTGACAAAGACGACACACAAAAACTTGAAGAAATAGTGAGCGGTTGGATAGAACAATCACAGGATTTGATTAACACCTACACTAACCGCAACTATACTGATGAAACTGTCAGACCAGCAGTGGAGAATATCTGCTTAAGATTAACCAGTAACATGGTGAAATTAGCAATACAGAATCGTGACAGTCCAATCATTAAAGTGAATGACTGGACCATAACCACAGTTCCAAGTGATATTTTCACTGATGATCTAAAAGAGGATTTGAAACCTTTCATCAAAGACTCTTCAACTGAACCTGATAGTATTGGTGTACTTGCTATTACTGGTGGTAGTGATGGTGACTGTTGAGGTTAATGTGAGTGATGGATTAGCAGACCTTGGTGGTTTATCCAAGGAGATGTTATCCTCTGGTATGAATAAGACTGCTCAAGACCTTATTCGTAACTTGCAGATTAACAGTCCAGTAGACCATGGATTGTTGAAGCAATGGGCAGTTACTGACCAGTCTGATGATGAGGTAACTATCCAATCACCAGCAATATATGCAGCATACCAGAACTATGGTACCGAAGAACACTGGGTAGAACCCTTTGCAACATTCGCATTGCATTGGGGGGGAGACCCTGGTTTCTTCAGTAAAGGACATTTTGTTGGTGGAATAGAAGGAAAACACTTCGTGGAAGACAGTATAGAACAAACACAAAGTAGGATAGCAGAATTTTTCACAATAAACGGTGGTGACTAAAAATATGACAGTAAACATTCTAACCGGATTTGAAAAAATCAACGAAATAATGAATACCTGCATCACACGTGAAATCACAACCGATGGAATACTTGAAGATGTGGAAACATTCATCAACACATACTTTAATGAAGGTCAAGTGGATGAACCAGTCGTATGGATAACACAACATCCAACCACAGTGGAAAAGAATGCAGATATTAGTAAAACCCTACTGTTAAAAACACCTTTTGAGTTTGACTGTGGAGTATATGAAAAGGAAATTGAAGATGCCAACACCTCCAGTCAAAACCTTTGTAATCGAGTAATCCTATCTATACTAAAGAACTGGCAAAGAGTACAAAATGAAATAATCCCTGGACACCGTATGATACGGAACATAACACTCGAAACATACAGTCCAATGGGATACGTACCAGTCACCGGTAAAAGTGATAAAGTACCAGTGACCGGAGTAATACTAAACGTATATCATATCATAAACTGGCAACAATGTTGTCAACAAATAAATAATGGAGACTAAACTTATGGACAGAGGATTCGGATTAGAACTGGAATCCACATATGGAGATACCACAGTCACTAAATCAAACTTCGACCCTGACTTCTGGTGCCAAGCAGACTCTGTTGATTTCAACCTTGGAGACGAACCTGTAACAAGGTCCGGTGGTTCAAGGATGAATAAAAGAGCAAGAGCCGGTATCATGAAACCAACCGGTAGTACAGAAGCAGATGCAGATTTACAACAATTAGCATGGTACTTCAGAGGATTCCTTGACAATTACATTTGTACCGAAGGCGATACACCAGCAACCGGACATACTCAAACATATATCCATGAATACTACGGTGGAGAAGGCAAAGAACTACCTTCATTCAGAGCCATTGCAGTATTCGACATGTTAAAAAAATACCTCTATGGTGTAACCGAAGACGGTATGAAATTAGAAGTCAGTAACGAATCAATGACAGTAAGTGCTGACTGGATATATAAAACCGAAAAAGCCGGTATCATCGGTGTTAATAGTGAAACATTCACAAGACCTGATGATTTAACAGCTCAACAAATATTCATCATGTTCTACGATGTTACCTTACAATTGAATAATAAACCATTAGATGGAGTTTCAACTGCATTCAGTTGGGAAGGTAAAAACAACCATGATGTAGATGGAACTATCGGTTTAGGTTCACGTTATCCACAAAAACGTGCATTAGCAGGAAAACGTGAAAACACATTAAGCATCACTACCACTTTAACAAGTGACACAGTTAGATCCATACTCGATGCACAGTATGGTGAAGTCGGAGCATTGGAACCAACTTCCTGTAAACTATTGCAGTTACCATTGGAATTGACTATTGCTCATTGTGAAGACAGTGACCTTGAATGTAAAATCATTTTCCCTAAATGTACAGTACGAGTGGAATATTCAATGTCTGGTGTGGATAGTATTGAAACCACATTAACCCTTGACACTCTCGGAAGCGGTACTGTGGAATTAAACGATGAAACCGAAGTACAAACCGATATGTACGTGAAATTAACTAATTATGTGGAAGAATTAGTACCTTCAAATTAAATTTTTTTCGACATTTTTTATAAACCTCCTTAAAAAAAAGAAAATAGTTTTTTTAGCCCGATTAATAGTGTAACATTGATTTACACACTATTAGTTGGGCTTTTTTTTATTAAACACAATTTTTTTTTATGAGTGGATTACCAATGAACAACCTTGAAACATTAAGAAAATTAAGTCTCGGTAAAGACGATAAAACTACCGTTAAAATAACCTTTGAAGAAGAAGATTACGAATTTGAAATGAGACCATTAACCGATGGCGAACTAACCAGATTACAAGCAGTGGAAAAGAAACCATTAGTATTCAAAATCGGAATGCAAAACGGCAAAAGAACATCAGTACAAACCAACCTAAACGATGTTGATGTTAATACTGGCGAATTCACCGAAGCACAAAACGAAGCAATGTACACTGCAATAAGTTTAAGCCTCGATGTGCCTATTGAGAATATTAAAACATTACCTGCAGGTTTACCACGCTTATTATTCGAACAAGTAATCAATATTTCAAAGTTAAGCGATGATGATTTAACAGTTATCAAGTCCTTTCGTGAAAACAAATGAAGCTCTTGTATTATGGGAGAATCATAAGTATTCTCCGTTGGTATCCTCTTTAACTGAAGCAACATTATATCAGAAATTTTTCTTCATATTAATGTCTGCAAAGGATATTAACTATCGTGAAACAATAAACTTGAAATTGGAAGGAATAGCGAAAGGAGTGGGTATAGAATTTAAAAAGAAATAAAAATAGGAGTATTATATGAGTGAATTATTGGAAATAATCATTAGTGCTGTAGACCAAGCATCAGATGTTTTCCAAGGAATCGGTGACACTGTCAATAGTTCCGCAGATGAAATCCGAAGCCAGTTTGAACAAGCCACTGCCGAAGTGGACCGATTAACTGAAGAGTTAGCCGCTATTTATATGGGTGATGTGGAAGGTGATGCTGAAGCAGTAGAATCTGCATTAGCCGCCGCCGAAGCAGAAGCCGAAAGGTTAGGTCAAGCATTGGATAATGTTGAACAAGAAGGTGAGGAAACCAAAGACTCATTGGATGGTATGGCTGACTTAATGGCTTTCCAACAAATCAGTGAATGGGTTGGACAGTTAGCGGATAAGATGTGGGAACTCGCAGATAAAGCCGGTACTGTTCAGGACAGTTGGACAAGACTTGGTTTGGCTGCGGAAGGAGCACATATCCCAGTAGACCAAATGAAAGATAGTGTCAGTGAATTATCCGGTGAAACTGGTCGTGCTGGTGGAAGTATTCGTGAGTCTTTCATTGCAATGTCAAGTGCCGGTGTAACTAATATGGATGCGATGAAATCCGCATTCCGTGGAGCATCTGCACAATCTTTCATATTAGGCACTGATGTTGACAGTCTTGTTAACAAGTTCAGTGGTATGGCGATGAAATCCAGTGTTGCCGAAAGAACACTGAAAGGAACCGGTATTACCGTTGAAGAATTAGGTAATGTGCTTGGTATACAAGGAGCCACTATTGATGATGTGAATGCGAAATGGGGAACAATGGATACTAATGCTCGTATGGCGGCATTAGGTCAAGCCTCCGCAATGAACGAAGGAAAAGATGCCAACGAAGCATATAAAAATAGTTGGGAAGGATTACAAGCACAAATCGATATTGCCAAAGGTAAAATCGAAGTGTTGGCTGGTAAAGTATTCTTGCCAGTGTTGATTCCTGCAATGGAAGCGGCGGCAGGTGTGCTTGACTGGTTAGGTAATACTATTGGTGCAGTAATGGATGGTCCGTTAGGTGGATTGATTAGTGTTATTGGTTCACTTGGTGGAGGATTAATCCTGTTGCTTGGTGGTATTACGGCAGTTAGTGCTGGTATGGGTTTCTTCTCGGCAAGTCTTTTACCTGCGATTGCTTCGTCATGGGCTTTACTTGCTCCATGGTTACCGTTCATAGCAATTGGTGCCGCAGTGGTAGCGGTGATTTATGAGATTGGTAAGGCATTCGGTTGGTGGAATGATGCCAGTGGGATGATAAGTGCCATTGGTGCAGGACTGCAAAGATTATGGGATGCATTCATCAATCACCCTGATGTTCAAGCTGCGATTGAAATAATCAGTGGGGCATTGCAGACCTTATGGAGTTGGATTACACAAGCATGGAATGCATTGATGAACTTCTTTGGTGTTGCGACTGGTGGAAACTTCGATATTGTTGCGGCCTTGATTCAAGGTATTGGTGATGCATGGAATGCAGTGACCACCCCGTTAAGGGCAGTGATTGGTTTTGTTCAGCAAGTGATTCAAGCGTTTGATATGTTCCGTGCTGGGCAGATAGATCTACCGACTTTCATCATGACCATATTGCAGGCATTGGTGAATATGTATCGTACTATTTTCAATATGATTGTTAGTATTGTTAATAGGTTCTTTGGTAATATGATTCGTTCTGCGGTTAGTGGTGCAAGGAATTTTGTTAATAATATTGTTAATTGGTTAAGGCAGTTGCCTGGTCGTGTTTATTCTGCTTTGGCGAGTGTTGTTGGTAGGATTAGGAGTGCTATTCAGGCTTGGATTGGTGCTGCTGTTGGTAAGGTTCATGAGTTGATTGGTAAGATTACTGGTCCTTTCCAGGGTGTTGCTGGTAGTATTAGTTCGGCTTTGGGTGGTGTTGCTGATGCTTTACTGTCTCCGTTTAAGACTGCGTGGGAGTGGATTAAGCCGTATTATGATAAGATTAAGGGTGCTTTGGATTGGGTTGGTAGTGCTTTGCCTCGTGGTGGTGAGTCTGCTATGGGTGGTGAACCGTTGATTGGTTCTACTGCTTCGTATAGTACTGGTAGTCAGTCTGTTGATGTTAATCATAATATTACTTTGGATTTGGTTAATGTTCCGGCTCAAATCGATACACAGACTTTGATTGGTATGTTAAGAGACCCTACTGTGTTAAGGGCTTTGACAAGTAGTCCGGATTTCCAGAGTCTTGATGCGAAAGTGAAGGAAAGGTTGAATTTGAAACAAATACGAGCT
>Ga0256407_10007431_pt1 | contig 16486 bp, 17 predicted proteins | sample RumenRJG_04DNA_FD_193489 | JGI IMG/M metagenome (GOLD analysis project Ga0256407, IMG submission 193489) | Bovine rumen microbial communities from Lethbridge, Alberta, Canada - RJG_04 | ecosystem: Host-associated > Mammals > Digestive system > Stomach > Rumen | place: Canada: Alberta...
GTTGATCCTAACTGGTCTATCGAAAAATGGGCAGAATTCCAAAATTAAAGTGACATTGTTACTTTAAGTAACTATGATAATAACAAGGAGCATTTTATGGAACCTATGAAAATTACTAATTTTGAACTCTATGACATCGTCACAAACGGTGACCAAGAAGAGATTAATTCCCTTGAAACATTAGAACTCCAAGGTTGGGTTAAAACTAATCGTGATAATGGTTCAATTGGTTTCGTTGAATTTAACGATGGTACATATTTCAAAAGCGTCCAACTTGTTTATACAGATAAATGTCAAAACCATGATGTCTTATCTTCATTAAAAACAGGTGCCGCGATTACAGTTACTGGTAAGTTAGTCTTAACTCCAGAAAACAAACAACCATTTGAAATCGCTGTTGAATCTTGCGTATTAGAGGGTGATGTTGCTGATGACTATCCTCTTCAAAAGAAGAGACACAGCTTTGAATTCTTAAGAGAAATCGCTCACATTAGACCACGCGCTAATACATTCCAAGCGGTCTATCGTGTGAGAAGCGTTCTTTCCTTCGCTATTCATGAATTCTTCCAAAATAATGGTTTTATCTATGTGCATACACCATTAATTACCACAAACGATGGTGAAGGCGCAGGTAACGTCTTTGACGTTGTCACACACGATACAAAAGATCCAAACAGTTTCTATGGCCGCAAAGTTAACTTAACTGTTACTGGTCAATTACACGTTGAACCATTTGCTTTAGCCTTTAGAGATGTTTATACATTTGGTCCTGCCTTTAGAGCGGAACACTCTAACACCGTTAGACACGCTTCTGAATTCTGGATGGTGGAACCAGAAATGGCTTTCACTGATTTAGAAGGTAATATGGATGTTATTGAAGACTGTGTGAAGTTCTGCATTAACTACATCTTGTCCGCTTGCCCACAAGAAATGGAATTCTTCAACAACATGATTGATAAGACCTTATTAGAAAGACTCAATCACGTCGCTAACAGTGACTTCAAGAGAATGACATACACTGAAGGTGTTGAACTCTTAAAGAAAGCGGTTAAAGAAGGTCATAAATTCGAAAACAACAATATCGAATGGGGTATGGACTTACAAAGTGAACACGAAAGATATCTCACTGAAGAAATCGTTAAAGGTCCATTATTCCTAACCGATTATCCAAAAGAAATTAAAGCTTTCTATATGAGAGAAAACGATGATGGTAAGACCGTTGCCGCTTGTGACTTATTAGTCCCAGCCGTTGGTGAACTCGTCGGTGGTTCTCAAAGAGAAGAAAGATATGATGTCTTACTTAAGAAGATGCAAAAACTCGGTAACGACAAGGAATTAGATTGGTACTTGGACACCCGTAGATACGGTGGCTGCAAACACTCTGGCTTCGGTATCGGATTTGACCGTTTACTTATGTACATCACTGGTATGCAAAACATCCGTGATGTCCAACCATATCCAAGAACAAGCAACAGCATTAAATACTAGGAGGTTATTATGATTGAAGAAGTTGTCAATAGCGAAAAAGAGGCCCGTAAGGCTAGAATTAAAACAAGATTCCTCTGGGTTATCATTATCCTAGACTTACTTTTGTTTGGCTACGCAGCTTATGAAATCGTAATGATTATCATTAACTTAGTTAAGTAAAAACAAGTAAGAAGAAAACCTCGTTTATGAACTCGACGAGGTTTTTTCTTTTACATTGGTTGAGCAGGATTGTTTGGTTGTTGAGGTTGTTGTGGTGGAGTGTTTTGATCAAAGTTATCTAAACTCTTTTCAAACACTTTCTTAGAAAGTTTAATCGCTCTGATGGTTCTCGCTAAATAGGCTTGAGCGGCGATGAAATACCATGTACCACCGACAACCATACAAACGATATAGACATAACACCAAATAGCATCAACTGAGAAGTGTGGTTCATTGATAAGTGGTGGCCACTTCGCTAATAAGGTTAAACCCCAAATCTTTGTGTATGAATCTGAATCTTTAAAATCCCAAATCCAAAGTAATGTACCAAAGCCTGTACCGCCTTCATTTTTAGTGCCGCTATTGTAGTTAAGTAAGTCATAAGACCAATCTTTAGTAATAGCATTTCTAACAAGAAGAGTGGCAACACCCACAAGGATGATAATAATTGGTATCCAAGCTTGCTTTAAGAAATGACGGATATTCTTTTTAGCCGCGTATTTTCTTAATTGGTGAGGAGTCTTGACGATGTGATTAGTGACGACATCACTCACTAAAGTATCGCATTTCTTACCTTGCCATCTCATTGTTCTAACAATTAATGAACCGAGTAAACCGATGATAACGAAAAGAAGAATAATCGCAAAGAGAAGAGCAATAATTACTCTTTTATCATTTTCCGTTAGCTTAATTAATAAATTAAAATTCATCGTTTACCCCAATCATCAAAATTTATATTCACACCAGAATCGTTATCATCTTCATCAATTGAATATGTATCATCAGTGGTGCCTTTTGGTTTATAGACTTCAAGTTCTTCCTCTTCTTCCACTGGCTTACTGTCTTCTCCAAAAGGATCTAAGAAGTCATCTAATGGGTCTTCATGATCATCAGGAATTAATTCCTTAACTGGTTCGGGTTTAACTTCTTCTTGTACCTGTGGTTGTGGCGCAGGTGTTTCTTCTACTGGCGCTTGTATGGGAGCAACTTCTGGAGCGGGTTCTTCTTCAAAGACAACTTCTTCAATTGTGGTCTGTTGTCTAGGAAGTGGTGTTTCAGGAGTTGGTTCTTCTAAGAAATCATCTTCATCGTATGTTTCTTCGTAGAGAAGTCCACCTTGACTTTGGTTATTAACTTGAGGTTGCGGCTGTGGTTGAGGATTATTTTTAGCTTCTTCTGCTTCCTTCATAAGTCTAAGTTCTTTATCTTCAGGTAGTTCTGGGAAGAACTTTTGGCCAGTGAAGAAATAGAAAATAGATTTAATGAGTTGGAAGATAAACGCTAATAAGCCAATCACAGCAAAAATCGCCAATGCTACCAAGAAGAATGGGAAGCAAAGGATGTAAAGAATTCCGCGACCGAATGCCTTAAGTAAATCTACCATGGTAATAATATTTTAATTATTATGTTCTCTAGATAACAAGATATTTTTAATAAAAGTTGTGAGTCCAATCGCAAGTGGAAATAAACCGAATAACATGAAGCCCATTGGTTTATCAATTTTAGTGAAAAAGATCACAAAAACGATAAAAGATGCAAGCATCGTAATGCCTAATAAAACATAGGCAAAAGTGTGTCTGGCAAGGATGATATCTATTAATAGGAAAATAGCGAAATAGAATGATAGAGCCACAAAGGATAATGACATAGGTCTATAAGCAAAAGCTAAGACAGTGGCGACCACTAAACAGGCAAACAAACCAATGACATATGGAGTAAAAGAATTGACACGGGTATCAGTTTCTACACCAAGTTTCTTAATCTCAGTTAATAAAACAAAGTGAGTAATAGAACACTGTGTTAAAGCGATAAATAGGATGAATAGATGCATTAATTCTTCTTTAAAGGCAAATTCTTGTAGATGGAAAATGGTTAAGAAAGTTTCAACCATATCGGTATTAGTCATTAAGTTGATTAATGGAATAAAAGCGTATGTTAAAGCCACTTCAATTAAAGTGCTGCTTAATATCATCCAGAATGGGTGAATCTTCTTATCTAAGAGTAGACCAATAACAAAGCCAGAACATAACGCTGGGACAATATAGAAAATCGTATCAGCGATGTTAAAGATCATACATAATCCTATACTCGCTACAGCGTAGATAATGTAATATCTTTTTTGGCAGAAATAAGAAACAACTGCACTAACAAATGGTAATAACAAAATAAGTAAAATCATTAAAAATGGCACATAAGTATCAAGGACGATAAAAATAAGATTTATCGCAGTCATGATGGCCATATATGTAATGTTATGAACTAACGTTGTCTTTTTAGAAAAAAGCGCCATATAGTTATTTTACTATTTTTTGTGTAAGAAAGCACAAAAAACCCGTATACTAATGCTAGGTATGAAATTATCTAGATTCATCGTTTCTGTATTAAGTATTGGCTTATTAGCTTCTTGTTCACAAAGTGAAAATACTAGTGAATCTTTTAAAGCTTATAAAGATTTTGAAATCGTGGTTAATAATTCAATTACCTGGCCAGAAATCTTAAATCAAGAAGAGAAAAACTACATAATTTTCTTTTATTCTGAGACATGTGCTTATTGTCACGAAATGCAACAAGAAGTGATAGATTTTGCTATCACGTGTCCACTAAAAACTTATTTTTTGAATACTAGTGAAAATACTGTTCCTATTAAAGAAGATAAGGTAATTAACGTTAAAAACTATGAAGAAGCCTCAATTACTGGTACACCAACAATCTTAGAAGTGAATGATGCCACAATTACAGATAATATTGCGGGTATAGATGACTGTCTAACATACTTAAATGAACAAAGAGTGAAACAAAATTAACTCTTTATTGCATGTGGGCACTTTTCTTTGTAATATATTGTTAACAATATATGAATTACAAAACAGAATTAAATGAAAATCAATTCGAGGCTGTAACTACAGAAGCTCAACACGTTAGAATTATCGCAGGTGCGGGTTCAGGCAAGACCCGTGTTTTAACATATCGTATTTCTTACCTTATTAGTGAAATGGGTGTTGCTCCATGGAAGATTTTAGCCATTACTTTTACCAATAAAGTCGCTAATGAAATGAAATCTAGAGTGGACAAAATGTTCCCTGAAAAGAGCCAAGACTTAACCATTAGAACTTTCCATAGTTTTGCCGCTTATTTCTTACGTCATGAAATATCCATTATTGGTTTCCCTGCTTCTTTCACCATCTTAGATGAAGAAGACCAAACCAAATTAGTGAAAGACATTGCTGCCACAATGGGCTTTAAACGTGGTGATAAGATTGTTGGCAAAGCCCTAGGCTATATCGGCAAACAAAAATTATTAGGTAAATATCCTGAAGATATTAAAATCATCAAGCCATCTTTCGAAGATGAAAAAACATGTTTAGAAATCTATCAAATCTATGAAGAAGAGAAATATAAAAACTATTCCTTAGACTTTGATGATTTACTTTTACAAACAAATTACATCTTAGAAAACTATCCAGATATCCGCATTAAGTGGCAAGAAAGAATTGAACATATCTTAATTGATGAATTCCAAGACACTAACGACGTGGAATATAAGATGATTAACTTCCTTAAAAAACCATCAACATCTTTATATGTCGTTGGTGATCCAGACCAAACCATCTATACCTGGAGAGGGGCTAATCAAAACATTATCTTGGATTTGAATAAACGTTATTTAGATATGATTACTATCGTTTTGGATAGAAACTATCGTAGTACACAAGCGATCTTAAATGCCGCGAATAAATTAATCGCTTATAACAAACTTAGAGTGACTAAGAACTTATATACAAAAGAAGTAGGTGGTGAACCTATCACTGTTAACTGTTCTCCTTCTGGAAGAATGGAAGCTGACTATGTCGCTAGAGAAATTAGAAGGCTTAAAGATTATGGTGGTTATAACTACGCTGATATTGCATTGTTATATCGTTCTAACTACATCACTATGGACTTTGAAGCGGCTCTCACTCGCTATCAAATTCCTTATAAAATCTTCGGTGGCACTAAGTTTTATCAAAGAAGAGAAATTAAAGATGTCTTAGCCTATTTCCATTTAATTGTTAATACAAAAGATGATATCTCTTTCTCTCGTATTTTAAATGTTCCTAAAAGAGGCTTTGGTGAAACTTCTGAAAACTTACTAAAGTCTGAAGCGGATGCCGCTAATAAATCCTTATATGAATATGTGAGAGACGTCGATCCAAAAGATAGTGAAATCAAAACATCTTTAATCAATGCGGCTAAAGGCATGGTTAAACTTATTGAAATTGCTAGAGAAGATATCAAAAAGAATGAAGAAGTATTCTCCAAAATCTTAGAAGATATGATTTGGAACACAGGTTATCAAGAGTATCTAAGAAAAGAGGATGATGGTGACGAACGTATTGAAAACGTTAAAGCCTTATTTGAAGATATCCGTCACTATTTGAAGAACAATCCTTCATCCACTTTTGATGAATATTTACAAAACATTGCCTTATTAAGTGCACAAGATGAAATCATTGATGGTGACCATGTCACATTGATGACCGTTCATACCGCTAAAGGCTTAGAATATCCAGTCGTTTTCGTTTTACGCTTTAATCAAGGCGTATTCCCAAACCAAAGAGCGATGATGGAAGGTGGCTATGTTGCCATGGAAGAAGAAAGAAGATTAGCCTATGTCGCTATGACTAGAGCCAAAAAGAAACTCTATCTCACTTTAGCCATGGACTTCTCTTATGTTATCCAAGGTAATTTAGTCCCATCCCAATTCTTAAAAGAATCTGGTAATGAAGTGGTGCAAAATAGAGACATTATGTTCCGTAGTGTCCCTCGTCCACAAGTGCAAAGACCAAAGGTCTACCATTTTGATGATGGTGATCATTTAGACTTTGAAAAAGAAAAGAAACCAAGCACTCCAATATTTGATGATGTGAGAAATGATGTCGATGATTGGAAAGTTGGTGACATCGTTATTCATAAGAAACTAGGCAAAGGTGTTGTCGTAGCCTTAGAAGGCGATGATATTATTAAAGTGAATTTCGAAGAACATGGTGAAAAATCAATACTTGGAACACATCCTAGTGTTTCCAAAGGAGGACATGAAGCATGAGTGTCAAAGAAAGAATTGATGAAATAAGAAATTTATTAGAAAAGTATAACTACGAATACTATGTATTAGATAACCCATCAGTTACTGACGCGGAATATGACCGCCTCATGCAAGAATTAATCATGCTCGAAAATGAGCATCCTGAATTCCAATCTCCTTTAAGCCCCTCTCAAAGAGTAGGCGGCATTGTCCAAGATAAATTTAAAGAAGTCACTCATAAAAGAATGATGCTTTCTTTAGCTAACGCTTTTAATGAAGATGACTTAAGAGACTTTGATAAAAAAGTTAGAGAAATTACTGGCTTAGATAAAGTCACCTATATGGCGGAAATGAAGATTGATGGTTTAGGTATGTCTCTTGTCTATCATGGCAATTTAGAATACGCTGCGACTAGAGGTAATGGTGTCACTGGTGAAGATGTTACTGCGAATGTTATCACCATTAAATCAATACCATCTCGCATAAGTATCCCAGATGACTTTGAAATTAGAGGCGAAGTTTTCATGCCTAAAAAGTCTCTTGAAAGACTAAATAAAGAAAGAGAACAAGCAGGCGAACCATTGTTCGCTAACGCAAGAAACGCTGCCGCTGGTAGTATTAGACAACTCGATAGTGGCATTGCGGCTTCTCGTGGTCTAGATGCTTTCTGGTATTACTTTGTTAACGCTAGTGATTTTGGTATTAGATATCATTCTGAAGCCCTCAAAATGGCGGACTCTCTTGGCTTTAAAACAAACCCTGAAAGAAGATTATGTAATGGCATTGATGAAGTGCTTAAATACATCGAAGAATATACCGAAAAACGTCCTAGCTTAGCCTATGATATCGATGGTATCGTCATCAAAGTTGATGACATGGCTTTATATGATAAGTTAGGTTATACTGCGAAAACCCCAAGATGGGCAATTGCGTATAAATTCCCACCTGAAGAAGTTATTACTAAACTTGAAGACATCATCTTCACTGTTGGTAGAACCGGTAAGATTACCCCTAACGCTGTTTTAACTCCTGTTAGAGTCGCTGGTTCAGTGGTGCAAAGAGCCACTCTTCATAATGAAGATTTCATTAAAGAAAAAGATTTAAAGATTGGGGACTATGTCGTTATCCGTAAAGCGGGTGATGTTATTCCTGAAGTCGTTCGTCCAGTTAAAGAAAGAAGAACAGGAACAGAAATCCCATTTGTGATGATTAATAACTGCCCAGTCTGTGGCCTACCTTTAATTAGAAAAGATGCGATGCATTTCTGCTGCAATCCACATTGTGACGCTAGACAAATTGAATCTATTATTCACTTCTCAAGTAGAGAAGCCATGGATATTGAAGGCTTAGGTGAAAGAGTGGCAGAACAATTCTTTAACCAAGGTTTCTTTAGAAATGTTAAAGAAATCTATACTCTCGCAGATCACCGTGATGAAATCATTTCTTTAGATGGCTGGCAATCCAAGTCCGTAGATAACTTAATTAACGCGATTGAAAAGAGCAAAGAAAACTCTTTAGAAAGAGTGTTATTTGGCTTAGGCATTAAAGAAGTCGGTGTGAAGATGGCTAAAACCTTAGCGAGAAAATATATGAATATTGATAACCTCATCGCCGCTAGTGAAGAAGAATTATTAGAAATACCTGATGTTGGTCCAGTCGTGGCTAAATCAATTGTCAATTTCTTTGCTGATGAAAGAAATATCGAAACCATTAATGCTTTAAAAGAGCAACACGTTAACTTTAATTACTTAGGTAGTACAGTCAAAGCCGCTGATTCATATTTCTCCGGTAAGACAGTTGTCTTAACTGGCACCTTAATGAAATATGGTAGAAAAGAAGCGACTGAAATATTAGAGAACTTAGGCGCTAAAGTGACAGGTTCTGTTTCTAAGGCTACTGATGTAGTTATCGCTGGTGAGGAAGAAGGCAGTAAACTTGATAAAGCCCAAGCTTTAGGTATTACAGTTTTAAATGAAGAAGAATTCTTAGAATTATTAAAATAATATGAAAAAAGTCAGTCAAAAGTCACTTCTAGCAGCAGCGCATAATTTGATGTTTGATATTGATGAAGTTGAACTTCAAGTATTAACTGAAGAATACGCTGATATCTTAGAAGCTATTGAATGCATGAAGAATATTCCTAATATTGACCATGTTAAACCCATGGTCTTTCCTTATGACTTGGTGACTGATTATTTAAGAGAAGATGTAACTGAACCTTGTTTAACTCAGCAAGATGCTTTAAAGAATGCCTCCAAAGTGGAAGAAGGACAGATTGTTATTCCAAAGGTGGTAAGATAATGGACTATTTATCCAAAAACATCTTTGAAATACATCAGGCTCTTGTTAATAATGAGGTCACTCCTTTAGATTTAGTTAAAGAAGCTTTAGAAAAGATTAAAAAAGACACTAATAATGCCTTTGAATATATTTATGAAAAAGAAGCGATTAAACTCGCCACAGAATTATCTAAACAAGAAGTAGAAGTGGATAATCCTTTATGGGGTATTCCTTTTGCAATTAAAGATAATTTCTCCACAAAAGATATTCCTACAACTGCCTCTTCTAGATTATTAGAAGGTTACCTCCCTCCATTTGACGCTGAGGTATATACGAGATTATTAAATAAAAAAGCTATTCCAATTGCTAAAACAACATTAGATGAATTAGCGATGGGTGGTACAGGTAGTAGCGGTCATCTTGGTAAAACATATAATCCTTGGGACGAAAGCAAAACAAGAATGGTTGGTGGCTCTTCTTGTGGTAGCGCTGCCGCATGTGCTGCAGGTATAGTGCCTTACGCTATTGGCTCTGATACAGGTGATAGTGTGCGTAAGCCTGCTTCCTATAGTGCGCTCGTGGGCTTTAAACCAACCTGGGGCACAATATCTAGATTTGGTTTATTTACTTTTTCTGCTTCTTTAGATCATGTTTCATATTTCACCAAGAACGTTAAGGAAAGCGCTTTATTACTTAATGTCTTAGGGGGACATGATGATAAAGATACAACTTCTTCTTTACCAATGGAAGATTATGTTGCAGCGATTAAAGAAAATAAAGAGCCATATACTTTCGCTGTTATTAAAGAAATCTATGATGATTTAAAGGATGAAACAATTAAAAAAGCCTTTGATTCATTAATCGAAGAGCTTAAACAAAAAGGTCATAAAATCAATACCGTCTCAATTACTTTACCAATCGCAGAGGCTATTTATCCCGCTTATTACATCATCTCAAGTGCGGAAGCCACAAGTAATAACGCTAATCTTGATGGCATTAAATTTGGCACATATAAAGACGCTGATACATTTGAAGAAATGCTCTTCAAAGTAAGAACTGAAGGTTTCTCTGATCGTATTAGAAGAAGATTTGTGATTGGCTCTATTTCCTTACTAGAAGAAAACCAAGAAGAAATATATTTAAGAGCGCTCCGCTGCAGAAGAATGATCGTCGAAACATTTAATAAAGTTTTAGAAAGTAATGACGCAATTATTCTCCCTGCCTCCCCAACAATCGCTCCTTTATTTGGCGATGATACACCTAAGAAATCATTTAATAAGGATGCCGCTATTTCTGATAACTATTTAGCGTTTGCTAATTTAGGTGGCTATCCATCAATTACATTGCCATTAGGCTTTGAAGATAAGATGCCATTTGGTGTTAATATCACCTCTCATCATTTCACTGAATCTAAATTATTTAATATTGCCCAAGTAGTGGAAGATATTACAGGCTTAAAGGATCTCACCAAGAAATAGTATGAATTACGTTGCAATTATCGGTTTAGAAATACATTTACAACTACTTAGTGAATCTAAGCTCTTTTGTGCTGCCCCTACAACATTTGGTAAAGCCCCTAATAGTAATGTTGGCCTTATTGATATGGCTTTTCCTGGCGCAATGCCTGTTTTGAATAAGAAGTGTGTTATATCTGCGATAAGAATGGTTAACGCTCTTCATATGGAATTAGATAGATTAATTAGATTTGATAGAAAGAACTATTTCTATAGTGATTTAGCCAAAGGCTATCAATTAACACAGTTCTTCCATCCAATAGGTAAAAATGGTCATCTTGCAATTAACGTTGATGATAGTATCAAAATTATTAGAATTAACCATTTACATATTGAAGAAGACTCCGCGAAGCAAATACACGCTAAAGATAAAACGCTATTAGATTTTAATCGAGCGGGTATGGGCTTAATTGAAATCGTTACTGATCCAGATATTAGAAACGGTAAAGAAGCAAGAATCTTCCTAGAAGATATTAGAGATATTGCTATGTCGCTAGGTGTTAGTAATGGTCGTTTACAAGAAGGCACTATGAGAGTGGACGTTAATGTCTCACTTAACGTTGATGGTGTTAACGGTGAAATCGTTGAACTGAAGAATCTCAACGGCTTTAAGAATGTTGAAAAAGCTATCACCAGTGAAATCAAACGTCAAAAAGAAATCGTTAGTAGTGGTAAATCTGTTAAACCAGAAACAAGAAGATATGATGAAGCAAAAAACGAAACAGTCTTTATGCGTAAAAAGAACACAAAGATTGATTATCGCTATTTCGCGGACGCAACCATCGCGCCCATTAGAATTAGCCAAGAACTCGTAGATGAAGCGCTTAACTATAAGGCCAATAAGAAATTTAAAGTTGACTTCCTTTTACCAGAAACAATAGATGAGATTAATAACGATCCATACCTATTTAAACTATTCTCTGAATTAAAGGAAGAAGGCCTTGCTACGCTTAAAGTCAGCAACTTTGTTTTAACACGTGTCAGAAGTGAAATTAAGCGACACGGTAGTGAAAAACTATTAGAAATTGAAAAAGATTTATTATCCTTATTAAGGCTTTACGATGATGAAGAAATCACTTATAAACAAGCCTCAATTCTTTATAAGCAATTATTAGAAACTAACAATAATTTAAACTCTTTATTAGAGGAAAATGGTTTCACTCATAGTCTTGATAATAAAGAATTATCCGCCATCATTGATGAAATACTGGTAAAATATAATATTGCGGTTCAAGATTATAAAGCCGGCAAAGATAAGGCCTTAAATTACTTATTAGGCCAAATTTATAAAGAAACTAAAAACAAAGTTGATTCACTTAAAATCAAAGATATGCTCTTGATGAAATTGGAGGAAAAATAATATGGCAATTTTAGTGACAGGTGGTACAGGTTATATCGGTTCCCATACAGTCGTGGAACTCTTAAATAATAACTATGATGTAGTAATCGTTGATAACTATGTTAATAGTAAACCAGAAGTATTAAATCGTATCTTTAAAATCACAGGCAAGAAACCAAGATTCTATGAAGTCGATTGCACTAACTATGAAAAATTAAAAGAAGTTTTCCAAAAAGAAAAGATTACAGATATCATTCACTTCGCTGGTTTAAAGAGCGTTGCGGAATCTGTAGCGAAGCCACAACTATATATCGATAACAATATCGGTAGTAGTAAAGTCCTATTAAGACTTATGAGCGAATTTAATGTCACTAACATTGTCTTCTCCTCTAGTGCAACAGTATATGGTGTCCCTGACCATGTTCCACTTAAAGAAAGTGATAAGGTCGGTGGCTGTACAAACCCATATGGTCAAACAAAATTAGATATTGAATATTTATTAAAGGATTACGCTAAAGAACATAAAGAAGCTAATATCGCTATCTTAAGATACTTTAACCCAATCGGTGCTCATGAAAGTGGCCTTATCGGTGAAGATCCAAACGGTATCCCAAATAACTTAATGCCATACATCACTCAAGTCGCTGTCGGTAAACGTCCTCACTTAAACGTATATGGCGATGACTATAAAACAGTGGATGGTACTGGTGTTAGAGACTATATCCATGTTGTGGATTTAGCCCATGGTCACTTATGTGCCTTAAAGAAATTAGAAGAAAAACCAGGCTTAGTTATTTATAACTTAGGTACAGGTAAAGGCACATCAGTTCTTGAATTAGTTCACGCTTTTGAAAAGGCTAACAATATGAAACTTCCATATGTTATCTGCCCAAGACGTCCTGGTGATGTTGATGAAAACTACGCTGAAGTTTCTAAAGCCTATCAAGAAATGGGATTTAAAACAAAACTCAACATCGAAGATGCTTGCCGTGATTCCTGGAGATGGCAGTCCAAGAACCCAAACGGCTACGATAAGTAGTCAACTTATCACGCGCTTGTAGCTCAGCTGGATAGAGCGCTTCCCTCCTAAGGAAGAAGTCGGGCGTTCAAATCGTCTCAAGCGCGCCACTATATAAGAAAGGTGGTTATCACCTTTTCTTTTTGTAAAAATACAAAATTATTGTTGTCTAACAAATGAATTAATGTATAATAAATATCGCACTGTGGGTCCGTAGCTCACCTGGGAGAGCGCCTCCATGGCATGGAGGAGGTAGCGAGTTCGATCCTCGTCGGATCCACCAAACAGTCCGTAACTAGAGCAATCTAGTCACGATAAATGAAGGATGACAATCCGTCCTTGGTAAGTATAGTTCCTCACGAAGTCGGCTATACGAAGCATTGAGTCATAGCGATTGTGCGTTAACTTATTGAGGTAAGTGGCTCGTGTGAATATCTTCCTTAACGGGAAGATTTTTTCTTTTCTAGTAAGTCTATCCTCTTTTCATCATTCTTTGATAAGTGCCAATTCTTATATGGTTTTGAAAACATTTTTTGAGGCAGTTTTTCCATTCTTACTTTGCATAGATATGCTGGTTCAATATCCTTGGGATTTGGATTTGATTCTAATTGAATATATCTTCTAGGATAATCCAGTTTTTTCTTAATATCGTGGGTTATTAAATATCCACTTAAATAATGTTTGCCATTTATTTCTGACTCTTGCACCAAAACAACCAAGAATGGATGCTGTCCATTTTTTCTATAAAAACGAAAGTGATATTTGTCTGGGCCATTATATTTTTGAAATCTAGACATAAAAAGTCCTCATATTAAATAAATAGGCAAGATTTTTCATTTTTGTCCGATTTTTTTAAAACTAATAATTTTGCTATTACGCTTTTAATAGCACCCACTTATAAAAACACTGTTGTATTCGGTTCTTTTTTGTTACAATTAATCGGGCTACTTAATATGAAAACTCGTGGAAGTAAGACTGGCGGCATTATTATGATTATCTTAGGTTCTACGTTTGCAGCGCTTTTTCTAGGTATTGCTATTTATAACAGTTCTATGATGTCTGAAGTATCATCTTCCGAATGGCTTGGTGATCCTTATGGTTCTGAACCACACATAGAGATTGCAAAGTTTTCAATTATCTTTGGACTGTTCTTTGCGACGCTTATATGCATAGCGGTTATTGTCCTTGGTATTTTCACCTTAAGAAGAGGTGTGGCTAATCAAAAAGCTATCAAAACTGGTAGACCTTCGACATGCGTTGTTGAGGATCTTAGATGTCATCACTTCCGTCATGGTGGTTGGACTTATCAACTAATTGTCTCTTATAAGGATGATAATGGTAACTCTCAAAAATATTCCACTCAAATATCTAGATATGACTACGAGGATTTAAGAAGAGGTATGAAACTTGAATGCCTAGTGGCGGGAGAAGAATGTTATATTGATATTAACAACATTAAGGTTGTAGAAGATCAAATAGATTATTAATGAAAAGGGCTTTGTTGAAACAAAGTCTTTTTATATCTAAAATATAGATATGCTAGATGATATTAAAAGATTTGACACGAAGAAGCCACCTACACGGCAGAAGCTTCGTTTTTTAATGAAAATCATCGCTGGGATTACCACCAGTAAGCAAGGTCAAATTATTCACAAAGTGAATATGGAAGGTATTAAACCTCCGTATATCTTAATGGGAAACCATAATTCCTATTATGATTTAATGGTGCTTGAGAAAGCAATATTACCTAACCGCTGCAACTATATCGTGGCCATTGATGGTTTTATTAAAAGAGAATGGTTACTCCGTTCCATCGGTGGTATTTGTAAAAGAAAATTCACTAATGATGTAAACCTTCTTAGACAAATCCGTAAAGTCATCAATAATGGTGACATTATGGTCATCTATCCTGAAGCTAGATATTCATTATGTGGCACTAAATCAATCGTACCGAAAAGTAATGCTGCTTTAGCGAAAGCCTTTAAAGTCCCATTAGTGGCTCTTACAACACACGGTGACCATATCGTTGAACCTTTCTATAATCCAAAAAGAAGAAAGATTAAAGGACTAGAAGCCACATTAGAATGTATTGCCACTAAAGAAGAAGTAGAAAAGTTATCAGTGGATGAATTAGATGCACGTCTACAAAAAGTTTTAGAATACGATGATTATGCTTGGCTCAGAGATAGTGGTATTCTCCTCACTGATAAAGATAGGGCTAAAGGTCTACATAAAGTCTTATATCAATGCCCACACTGTGGCACTGAATATGAAATGAGTAGTGAAGGTATTCAAATTAAGTGTAATCACTGTGGCAAAACATACGAAATGGACGAACACGGGGTATTAAAAGCTCTAGAAGGAGAGACTGAATTCCCACACATTCCTGATTGGTATGAATGGGAAAGAAGTAATGTTAGAAAAGAAGTAAGAGAAGGTAAATATCACTTTGAATGTCCAGTCAGAGTGGACGCTTTACCGAACGCTAAAGGATATATTGATTTGGGTATGGGTACACTAGTGCACGATATGAACGGCTTTACCTTAAAAGGCAGATATAAAGATGAAGACTACGAAGTTACTTTATTAGCCAAAGATCACTACAGTGTCCATATTGAATATGAATATTTAGGTAAGTTTGGTGATTGTGTTGATCTTAATACGCTCAATGATACCTTCTATGTCTATCCAAAATGTGAGAAGTTCTCCGTCACCAAAATGTCATTAGCGTGCGAAGAATTATATAAATATCTCAACAATGAAGAGTAATATTTTTGCCATTTAAGAAAAAACAATTTATAGTATCAGTGTATGAAACGTTTAGAATCTCAAGAAGACTATTTAGAAAAGATTTTACAAATTAGTAAAGAAAAGGATAATGTGCACGCTATTGATGTAGCGCGTGGTTTATCTTTTTCTAAGCCATCTGTTTCAGTAGCGATGAATAAACTTAAAGACCAAGGCTATATTGAAATCAATAATAAGGGTGAAATCACCTTAACCCCATCTGGTCTATTAATCGCGGAAAAGACATTAGAAAAACATACAATCATCACTCAATTGCTTGTTTCACTAGGTGTTGATGAAGAAACCGCGATGGAAGATGCATGTAAAATGGAACATGATATCTCAGATAAAACCTGGGAAGCCATTAAAAAAGCGTACGAAAAGAAGAAATAATAAGTTTATTTGTAATAAAGAGATAAGAGTTAGTGAAAACTAACTTTTTTCTTTACATAGACAATTATAGGTATATAATAGTTGCAGTTAGTGGAAACTAACTATAGGAGGACTATTATATGCCAATTGTTATTGCCCCAACTGATACTGAGTTAACAATCATCAAAGTACTAGCGGATGAAAAGACTAAAAGACACCTTGAATCTTTAGGAGTGGTGACAAATGGAAAAATCACAGTTATCTCCTCTCGTGGTGGAAATACCATCTGTGTCGTAAAAGGTATTCGTTTAGCGTTCAACCGTGAAACCGCGAGCAAAATTCTAGTTGCGTAGAAGGGGAGGAATTTATGCTTAAAAAACTAGATAAAATAGAAAAAGGCGAGACTGGCCTTGTGAAGAGTGTTGAAG
>Ga0256407_10007433_pt1 | contig 16477 bp, 1 predicted proteins | sample RumenRJG_04DNA_FD_193489 | JGI IMG/M metagenome (GOLD analysis project Ga0256407, IMG submission 193489) | Bovine rumen microbial communities from Lethbridge, Alberta, Canada - RJG_04 | ecosystem: Host-associated > Mammals > Digestive system > Stomach > Rumen | place: Canada: Alberta | collected...
ATCCCCAATCCCCAATCCCCAATATCTTCAAAAATATTTTATTTTTATTATTTTAAAATATAATATAGATAAATAATTATAAAATTTTATTTTATTAAATAAATCTTAAGAATAAGATGTGTATAATTTTATTTTCTTTTATAAAAAATAAATTTATATATTTAATAAATATTTTTCAATTAATTGTAATCCTAATCAGAATCATCATCATCTAATTTATTTTTCTTTCCCTTCTTTTTTTTATTTGCTTCTTCATCATCATCATCGTCATCGTCATCATCTTCATCATCTTTTTTTTCATTATCTCCTTCATCACTATCAGAGTCAGAGTCATGATTAACTGTTGGCTTTTTTATATTAATTTCAGAATCAGATGAAGATTCATCTAGATTTGGTTCTACATTTACATCTCCTTTATCTTTATCTTTTAATTCTTTTTTATATTTTTCAACATCCACTTCAAACCCTTCATCTTTAGTATCTATTAAATCATAATATAAATATAGTACATCTTTAATTTTTATATTAAGTTCTTTAATTTTTGATAAATCTTCTTTAAATCTGGTAGTATTATTACATATAGACGAATCCCATAAATCCTTACTTTCCAAATATTCAACAATATTTTTTTTATTAAACTTAATTTTTGTGCCTTTTTCATTATCTTTTTCTCTGAATAATATTAAAGTTATAAATAATCTTATTGCAGTTATTAAATCTTCTTTTTGTATAATCTTATTATTTTTTAATATTTCTTCTAATGAATTGTTTAATTTTTCACCTAAATAATACTTTTTTCCATTTTCAGTTTCACGTTTAGTTTTTTTTTCCAAATATTTTTCAATGTCTATTTTTACATATTTGAATATTAATTTTAAATAATATTCAAATATATTAATTAATTTATTAACATTTAAATTAGAACTTGAATTTTTGTTTTTTTGTTCTTCACCTGCAAATATTTCTTTGAAATCTTTTGAAATATTTTCCAAATTTTTAACTATTTTAATATCACAAATTTTAGTATTTTCATTAATTGTTTTATCTTTTTCATTATTCCTTTCATTCAAATATTCTATTAAAGATATAAAATTATTTATTATTTCCTTATATTTGCTATTATTCCCTTTATTTTGGGTTACAAAATCATAAATTATGACTTTATCATCAATATTAATATTAATTCTATCATATTTGAAATTAGAAATTACATCATTTAATTCAATGCTAAATACTTCATTATCAAAATTAAATCCTATTAAATCATCATTAAGTAGTTTTTTATTCTTTAAAAATGAATTTGTCATTTCATCTTCTAAATGTTTCAAATCTATTTCAAATTCATTATAATTTTTATGATTTAAAGTATCTATATATTTTCTATAAGATGAATTAAATAATGTTTTAATAAAACTAGATTTTTTATGTAAAATAAATATTTCATTTTCTTTTATTTGTTGTACATTTATTCTATTTTTACAATTAATATTAAATTCACCTGAATTTATTTTTTTATTTAATAAATCTTCTAATTCATTATTTTGTTTTTTTATAAATTCCTTATATATTTTTTTGTATGATTGCCCATATTTATTTTCATCAACCAAAAGAAAATCACATAATTTATTTTCAACATCCAATTTTAATTTATTTCTTTCTTTATCCTCTAATTCAAAACTATTAAATAATTTTATAAAATCATCAATTAATTTTTTATTATCGAAATAAATATCACTATTCTTTAATGTTTTTGTTTCGGAAAATTCTCTAGAAATTTGATTTGAGTATCTATCATAAAATAAATTTAATGTCCTATTAAAATCATTTAATTTTTCTAAAGAATATTTATCTTTATTAGTTTCCTTATCCTTTGATTTTTTTGATTTTTTATTTTTCAAATATTTACTTAATACAGGATATTCATTTTCATCTCTATCTTTTAAAATTTTGTTAATATAATGCTCATCCAAATAATCAGTAAAATAAAAATGTTCATAAAAAGGAAATTCACTTGGATTATATTCACCTTCACTTTTATCATATATTTCTTTTAATAAAACTATTGCTGATTTTTTATTTTTATAGAAATTTCTTTCTAATTCTTCATATTTAGAAATTTCTATTTTTATTTCTTTACATTTCTCTTGAATTAATTTTTCTAAATCATCTTCAAATTTAATTAGCTCTTCAAAATTATTAATGCATTCCTTTTCATGTAATTTTTCAAATAAATCTTTAAATATAAAATTCATAAATATTTCAACATTTTCAATGCCATTATCTTTTAATTGGACTTTTAATTTATTAAAGCATTCTTTTATCAAATTAAACCAATTAATTCCTTCTGGTTTATACCTATCATATTTATCTGATTGAATAAATAATTTTGCAAAAAATAAATGACAATATAAAATATAATTTAATAATCTATATGATAACTGACTTAAGTTTCTAATTACTTTTTTATCTTTTTTAAAAGAGTCTTTATCAATTGGATTTAATCCTTTCTCTTTTTTATATTCTGGCAATATATATTTTTTTTTAAACTCTTCTAAAGTCATATATCTCAAGTTTTCAAATTTTTTATAATTATTTAATTTTAATTTTTTAATTTCTTCCTCATCTTTAAATATTCTATAATAATTTGGATTACTCCTAATAGTTTCATATGATTTAGTATTCTTTTTTTCATTCTTTTCATCTGTACTTTCTATATCAATTTCTTCTGCTCCAATTTCTTTTTTACATTTCCCACATTCCATATGAAGCTCAGAAACACCAGGAAATCCATTTTTAACAGAATGATAATAACCTTTATCACATAGACAAACAAAACAACCTTCAGTAGATTTTTTTTTAAAATGATAAACTATATTATTATATAATTCATAATAAGGCTTATTTTCATTATCATTGCCAGGATAAAACTTTTTATTAAAATCTGAATTGTTTTTTTTATATAAATATGAATAAATATTGTTATCGCCTTCTTCTACCATTTCATTCAAGCAGTATCTATATCCATATAATAATGATTCAATATCCTCTGAATTAATTTCATTATCTTTTTTTACTTTAGAATATGTCTCCTTATCAAAAATATATTTCATTAATGATAATATTTTATTGTCTTTATATAAAGGTTTACAAACATTTTTATAAAAATTAATATATGAAGCATCATCTTCAAACTCCTCATTATTTAAATTTGATAATATTAATTTATATGCTGCCATATAAAAATTATCAAAATCTATTTCTTCCTCATTTGTGATATCATTTATATTAATTTGCTTTTCAAATTTTTCATTTCTGAATTTTTCAAGATTAGTATATATATCATTATTAGTTGTATTAAAATTTCCATAACTAAATTGTTTTAATTGTTTCATTTCTTCTGGATTAAAGAAATTAGTGAAATAGAAATCGTTATCTTTGTCTTTGCCTTTATATTTATCTAATTTATATTTATTTATAATAGTATTATCTAAAAAGACATTAATTTGTCTTTTATTTTTATTAAATATTATTTTGTATAAATAAAGTTTTACCATATTTGATTTATCATATTTAATAATACTTTTTATAATGTCATCAGGATTAAATTCTTTTTTATCATGCATTTTAATAAATAAATAGCAATATGATTTAATATAACTAATACAAAATAATTTTGTTATATATGCATTCCCTTCACTAATTGAATTAAATTCACATAAAAAATGATTAGATTCTTTGAAAACTGTCAAAACTTTCAAGCCTGTATTGTCTTTATCATCTTTATCATCTTTAAGGTCAGAAGATTGTTTTAAATATATTAATGAATTCTTTTCAAAAAAGTATATCAGTGATTCTGATAGTTGTAAATAATAATCAGTACTCTCATCAGATAATTTTTTGTCTAAAAAAATTATTATATTGTCTTTACTATTTAATAATTTATCTTTGGCTTCTTCTAAATTTTCCATATATGAATTTAATAATATTTGGTATATATCATTGGATTTTTTAAATATTTCTTTTTCTTTAATTATTTCTTCAAGTATTGCTTGTCTATAAATATTGTCATTGACTTTTTGTATTTCTTTCTTATATATATTTTTTAAAGTTTCATAATATTTATTTATCATTTGTTCATCTTTTATTTTTGTTAATGATTCGTTCATATCTTTGAAATTTTTTATCATTATATTATTTTTATTTGAATCAATTTTTTGTAAAACTTTTGAGTTTTCTGTTAAATAATTTCTAATACTTTCAATATTTTTTTTATTAGCATTTGGATTATATTCTATTATTTGAATTAATTCATCTATAGAATATACTTCATTTAAATTAATGTTCAAATCATTATCTAAATTTTTTAATATTTTATTAATTTTTTTTAAAATTCCACAATAATCTCCAAGAGATATTTCCATATCTATGATATCATTAGTTGTTACACTTAAACATAAACCTGTTAAGAATAAATAAAAACATTCATTTATTTCTCTTGCATGTTCACATCTAGTTTTATTAGCTATATATTTAATTGGAATATCTGGGTCATTTATTATAGAAAATATAATTTGATAAAATTCAGACCCTTCTTGATCATTGATTATATCTTTTCCACTTTCAAATATTTTTAATATGCTTTCAATAAAATAAATATTTGATTCAATCCACATTATCTTTATTAAGATGATCTTTATTGGATTGTTTTCATTATTTTTTATTATATTTGTTTTATCAGAGAATCTATAAAATAATAACAAATCTATAATTTTATAATAAGATTTATAATTAATTCCTAAATATTTTTCTAAATAATATATGATATAATCTTTTAATATTAAATCAGGTGTTATCCTATCAATTAAATCATAGTATAATTTATCTTTTTCTAATTCTTTCATTACTTTTTGTAATAATTCTTCTTCTTTATCATGAAATAGTTCAACATTTTTGGCTAAATTCAGTTTTTTATTACCCAGATCAAGTTTTCTTAAGTTATTTTCATTATTCAAATATTCGTTAGTGATTTCTTTATTTAAATAATCAGATAATTTTTTATAAAAATTATAAAATCCAGGAATTATATAATCAGATAAAAATTTAGGTTCATATTTTATCTTATCATCATATTTGATTTCTTTTAAAAATTTAGCTTGTATATCTTTAATTATTATACTGTTACTTTCATTATTTTTATCTAATTTAATTGATTGTTGTTTGTCTATTTCAACTAATGTAGTAAGAATATTATTATCCTCTAAAACATTAAATATATATTTTAAATATTTGGTAAGAACATTTTCTTTGATATAATCTGTTATACTTGTTATAATATCAATTTTTTTTTTGTTTATATAATTTTCTTTAAGCATTCTAATAATTAAACTATAACAATCTCCTTCAGTATCTTTATCTGATTCGATTAATTCTTTGGCTTTAGATATTATTTCATTTTTAAAATCTTCATCAGTACGTATCATATAATTTGTTATTTCCTCATTATATTTCTCAACCACAACCTTAATATCTTTTTCTTTTTTTTCACCGTATTTAAAATTAAGATAAGCAGATAATTCTGACATTTTACTTTTTTGATTTAATTCATATTTATTTTTTTCGGGAATTTTATCATATACAAAAGCCGTTAATGATTCTTTAAATTCTTTATCTAAATCTGAAAATTCTTCTTCAGTAAGCATAATATCTTTAACAGATTTGTCTAATAAAGATTTTAAAGATATTTTTGCTCCTTCCAAATTATCTATAAATAATTGATTTATATTATCATAAATATTCGGAATTGAATAGATTCTTTGAATTTCATCTTTTTCTGAATTGAAATGTCTTTTAATATAAATTATAAATATATAATGATATTTATCTTCTTTGCAATAATTATTAATAAAATCTGCAGTAAATTGTATTTTATTAGAATTAAAATCTTCGAAACGAATTAATATAAAATTATTATCTTTTTCTTTATTTTTCATTATAATATCATCTATTCTAGTTTCTAAATTTTCTTCTTTATTAATTTCTGATATCATAAATTCTTGCTCATTATTAATTTCTTTTATCGTATTTACAATATTACTAAATGTATATATAATTGAAATTTTATAATTTATTAAATCTTTATAATTTGCTTTTAAATCTTCCATATATTGACTAAAATTAAAATATTTTTTTTTCTCGAAATATTTATTTTTTAATGGATTTGTTGAATCTAAAACTAATACTAATTCTTCTGGTAAAAGAATACTCATTTTATTATAAATTTTTTTTTCTATATCATTAATATTATTTGTTTTTTCTTTTTTAGCTTCTAAAAATAAATAATACGCTAACCCACCTATATCTTGTTCATTACAATTTATTAATAAATTATTCAAATCATAATTATAGTTCTTTTTCTCTCTATTTATTGATTCTATTAATCCAATATTTTTTTGTATATTTCTAATAAATTCATTTTGTTCACTATCTAATAAATCCTTAAAGCTGATCTGTATTTTTTCTAATCGATTTAAAAATGCTATATCAGTTTTATTCACAAATTTATTATCAACTAAAACTATAATTTTAAACGTATCATTAACTGGTGTTAATTGTTCATTAAAATTATCTAGACATATTCTAACAAACTTTTGGTCATCAATTACTTTATAATTCATATTATATAAATCATATAAATATGGCTGAATTTGATCTAAATTTTGTAATATAATTAATTTATCACTCTGAGAAGCCCAATTTTGTATTTCATTGATTTTTCTAGTCTTATAATCATTATTATTATCATTTTTAAAAGGGCTTCCATTAACATTATCTATCCCTTCTCTATCTGAATTTTGTATTCTAATATTTTGAATAATTAATGGAGCAAGATTTGACCTTATTTCTAACAATAAATATCTACTGTTATTATCATTAATATTATCATTAATACATCTATTTATTGAATATTTAACTAAATCATCCTTTATTATTTGATAAACATCTGCATTATTGATATCATTTTTTTCTAGAATACAAGCTTGATTAAATATTTTTTTAAATAAAAATACTGAAGAAGCAGGAATATTAAATTCTTTTTTTTCTTTATTTTGACCTTTTTTTCCTTTTTTATTTATACCTCCTATTTCTTCTAATTTTTCATTTAAAATTTCATTTTTGAGTTTTCCCATATCAACTTTTATATCCTCCGGTTCAAAAGTAAAATCAATATCTATTTGATAAATTATCCCTCCAAAATTTCTTTCAATAAAATTATTAATAATCGGTTCAATTTGTTTTTCATCTGAAATATTATTTAGTTTCGAGCCTTCTATTGCTATACCTTTTATTATATTATAAAAGTCACGATTTCCATGAAATTCGGTCTTTATTTTTTTATCTTTTTTATATAATTTTATAAATTCTATATCTTTTTCTATTTCTCCAAAACTTTTTGAACTTAATGCTTTTTTGCCTATTTTTACAGAATATTCGTTTAATATTATATCGCAGAAGTCACTATTTCCAAGTAATTCCGTTTTTATTTTTTTATCTTTTACAAATTCTATAAAATCTTTATCTTTTTTTATTTCTTCAAAGCTTTTTGGACTTAATATTTTTTTGCCTATTTTTTCAGTATATTGATTTAATACAACCAATTTTTTTATGAAAATTAAAAGTCTTTTATATTCATAATATGCTCTTGAAAGAATGTTAAAAATTAAACTCTCTTGATAAGATTTATCTTCAGAAATACTACTTACTATACTTTTAGCTGTGGATTTTAGTTGGTCCAACTTCTCTTCTAAATTTGGAACTGATAAGTTTAAGGCTCTATTTATTTTAGCAGCATCCAAAGAATAATTACTAATGCCTATAAAGCAAATTCCTTCTGTTTTGCCATCATATTCAAGTCTACTATGCAATGCTTTAAGTGGATTTGTTGGAGACTTTTCTGCTAAGCCTAGTTCATCAAATAATATCATATATATAGGTACTAAATCACCACTATTTTTATTATTATCTAAATAATTTTTATATAAATCATCAGCTTTTTTAAATAATTCTATAATATCTTCTGGAGTAGATGAATCGGAACCTTGGAAATAAATTTGATTTATTTGAGGATAATTCATAAAAAAACTTTTTTTACCATCTTTTGGTTTTGAATATTTACCCCTCATTGAACTATTTATTAACTGAGCACTTAAACTTTTACCTGTTCCAGGCTTACCAACTATAATTAAAGGTATTTTTGTAACAACTGCTAAAAATAATAAGAATAAATTTTCCTTTAATAATTGATTTTCTCCTATACCTTTGTCAAGTTCTATTTGCTTTAATAAAAAATCTTCTTCAATTTTTAATAAATCACTAAAAGATTTTATATATATTTTTTTATCTAAAAGGTCAAGATATAATTTTTGATATCTTATCTTAGAGAATAAATTACCATCACCTGTTTGTATATCATCAATATCAGGACAATATGCATTTGCTATTTGTAGTAATGTTTCTTGTAATCTATTTTCAAAATTACCTCTCGTTTTTTCTTTTGTCAATCTCATATAATAACATAAATAAATTGAACATATAATGCTTTTTATTTTATACAATTTTTGAGTTTCAGGATCTATTGAATGCTTATCTTTAAATTCCTTTTTAGGGAAATAATCTTGGAAAAATTCAACGCATTTTGTAAATCTTGCAATTTCTCTTAATGATACTATAGAAGGGTCATTACCGAAAGATTCCCTTAGAAATATATGGCATAAGGAAATTGCTTCAGTAGTCAAATCACGTAAATTTTCTTCCTCTTCAGTAAATAATTTTTGTATAATACTTTTTATATATTTTTTTTCATCTTCATCTTGTAATGAACCAAAACTAAATACATAATATAATAATGATTCAGGTAATTTTTCAACTTTATAAACTAATTTATCATCTTTATCATCTTCTCTAGTTAAGCCAAATCTTTCTATATTTTCTTTTCTATTTCGATAAGGATTACATGCTCCAATTAACCTTATATTATCTGATAATTCTTCTCCATTGAATGTTCTATTAATGAAAATTTCTATTAAAGTTGATGAAGATAAACAAGTATTAATTTCATCGAAGAAAACCCATAATCCATTTTCTCCATATTTTTTATCTTTTGCCTTATCATTCATTTTTTTCATATTAGTAATTATTTCCTCATCAGTAATACCTGGATGAATATTTATTATTTCTACTAATTTTTCTCCATTGCTCAAAATTTGAGATAATTTGATGATTAAAGAAGTTTTCCCACAACCTGTTTCTCCCATTATTATAACAGGAACATTTGCTTTTATTCTATAATATAATAATACCATTTTTTTATAATTATCATCTGTTATCACATAGTTATCAGTTCCTTCAGCTAATATAGATGTTAATGATTTTTTACCATCTTTATCTTTTTCTAAATCATTTTCAAGCTGTAATACTTCCTTTAATCTCTTTAAATATTTATATGAAGGATTTATTACTTTATGAGCTGCATCCATAACAAATTTATTAAAATTTTCCGAAACAACTTTCTGATTTTCTCTTATGAAATCATAAATTTCAATAAATTGACCTTTATCTCCATTCTTCATTTTATAATCATTATATATTTCACTTATTTTATCGAATGATTGTTTTGCTTGTGAAGGCTTTTGCTTTTTACTAATTTTAAATCCAATAATATTGATATTTTGCTTTACACATTCCTCAATTTTTGGAGGTAATAATGGCCCTTGATCTTCATGTTTATCACCTTTTGAAAATTCTTTTCCATGTGCTCCTGCATCTGCAATATGAATTATTAATTTAATTCCATTTCTCCATTTCATTTTATTTAATGCTATATCATATCCTCCAACCCAATCTTCTGGTCCATCTCCACCTCCATAAGCTTCAACTTTACTTATTTTTTCTTTTAAACCTTCCATATCATCGGTAAATTCAAAAAATTCGGGTTCTTCTTTTTTGTCTTCTGGATGATCAATTTTATCTCTGTAAAAAATTGAACCAAAACGAAACTCATAATCTTTATAATTTTTTTTTAATTGTTGGAAAATATCAATAACATTTTCCTTTGCAGCGTTTATTTCAAAGCCCATTGATCCGGTGGCATCTATTAAATAAACTATATCTACTTCTTTTTTCCTTTTTTCGAATATTTTTTTTTCTTTGTCTTCTTCCTTATTTATATCAGGCAAATTATCAAATTTGAATTTTTTATTTTTTTTATCTATATATATTAATGGGTCTTTAAATGTTCCTTTGTTTAAGTCACTTTCATAGACTTTTTGCAATTCATTTATATTATTATTTTCGTTTGAGCCATTTTCATCTTTTTTTTTCATTAAAAATTTGGAAAACCCTCCATTTATAAAATATTTTGAAGAATTAACAAAATATTTAATGTATTCATCTGTTATCTTTATATCTTCATCTTTAGAATCAAATTGACTTATAAAAAGTTTAATAAAAGTTTGTACTTGATAATAAGAATATTCTTCGATACCTATTTCTTTAAATTTTTCTTTTATAAAACTTTCTATATCTTCATTTGTTTCTAATCCTTTTAATTTTTTAAATTTATTTCTAATATTTGATTTTAATTCTAATGGAAGTAATTTTCCTAATTTTATATTTTCAGGTGTTAATGCATTTAATATGCCGAATTTTTGTAGATAATTTTCAGTGCTATTAGGTATTTCAACATAAATTTGTATATTATCTGGAATATAAATTATATTTTCATTATCAGTATAAAATTTAGTAATTAAAAATGAAAATAAAAATTCATTTATTAATGATATTTCTTTGGTTTCTGTCAAATCTAAATGTATAGCAATATTATTAAATATTGAATATTCTTCTTCTTCTTTATCCATATTTCTTTTACCTCTTTTATCTCCAGATTCTTCTTTTGCCTCTTTTTTTATTTTTTTAAATAGGTTATCAATTTTTTTTAAAATTTCATTTTTTGTTAATTTTCCACCTAAAGGAAAATGATAATATTTCTTTGTTTCTTTTATTAATTTTTTAATTTTAAAGGATTTTCCTAAACCACAAACATCTGATGTTATAACTCTAATATTACTTAATAATTTTGGTAATTTATTTTCATGAACGCTTACATTACTATGTTTTGAAATATTTGAAATATTTAAATCACCTATTTTTTTTTCTTCTTCATCCTCCTTTTCATTTTCTTGATTATCAAATGATTGATTCACTACATTTTTTATTTGAGGTTCTTTTCTATATTTTCCTATTTCTTGTTGAAAAGCAGATTCATTATCTAATTCTTGATAAACAAAAACTATATAACTATCCAGATATATTTTGGATTTTTCTTTATCAACACCTTTTTTGTCTTCATTATTCTTTTTAAATTTTTCAAGTTTAATTGATAATAGTCTATCAATATAGCCATACATTTTATTATGCTGATTATTAGTGAAAGATTTTAATATTTCTACAGCAAATAAAGTATTATATTCACATAAAATAGCCCTATATAAAAATGATTGCATTTCTTCTATAGATGTTTCTTTACTACAAATTAAAACATTTTGTGCTATAGGTAATTTACCTAAATAATCACTAAATAAATTTAAAATATATTCCTCCATTGATTTTTCTTTGCATTGGTGTATGGAAATACCTCTAATATTTTCTTCTTTTATCTGCATTTTTTCATAATGCTTGTCGAAATCTAATCCATTTGTATTAAATAAATCAATAAGATAATTTGACATACTCTCAAATATATCTTTAGTATTATCTCTAAATTCTTGCTCATAATCTTCACTTAATGCTATATTATTTATATCCTTAGCTTCTTCAACTTTTTCAGATGTACTGGTTTTATTTAAAATATATCTCTTAATTTCAAATATTTCTAAATTACCTTCTTGATGTTGCCTTATTTTTCTCAATAATTTTCCATATAATAATCTTAAATATTTTTTTGTTTCATAAGCATTCGAAAGTTGATTTTCATAGTCATTTTTTATTTTAACCAAATAATCTTTAATATCTTCAAATTTTTTTTCTTTATCTTTTAATATATATGAAACCTTTGGATATTGTAATTCAACATTTATTACTATTGGGATATTAAACCCTTTAATTCTTAAAATATTAATTTTATCATATATTATTTCTAAATTAGATATTACTTTTTTAAAGAAAAATAGTTTGTCACATTTTTCCTCGTATGAATCTTTCTTTTTTTCTTTTTCTTCAATTTTTGAGTTATTTACTTCTTCTTCTTTTTTAGGCTGAAGATTAATTTTACTTTTTAATTTAATTAATTCTTCAAAATTTTTTATCATTTTAGTTTCTCCGTTAATTTTATAAATAAACTTTTCATTATCCAAATTAAACAATAATTTTGCATCATTTATAATTTCATATATTTCTTCAAATTTATCTTTTCCAGTTTTACTAGCTAATTCAATAATAGAGCCATATTTTTTAGAAAAACTTTCAAATTTTTTAATTTGTTCAGGCTTTAACTTTTTTATATAATTTATTATTTCTTTATTATTTTTATTTATAAGATTCTTAAAATGATCTAGACATTCAATAGTATCATCAATATCTTTAATTGTTATACTTCTATTAGTTGGATCTAATTTTTTTTTTAATTTCTCCTTTAAGATTTTTGAATCTATTTTTATGTATTTTAGTAAAAAATCTATGGCTTCTTTTTTTTCATAAATTGAAGTAAACACTTTATAATAAGAGCTATCAGATTTATAGTCATAAATATCTTTTAATTCATTTAAAATAGCTTTAAGATTTGCCAATTTCTCCCCGGATAAATTGAAATCATTTTTATTGCTATTTTTATTTTTAGATAATATTATTTCTTTATTCATAAAATTTTTAAAAAAATAATTAATACTTTTTATTATATTTTCATATTTTTTACTTTTAATTAATAGTTTCAAATCTCCAATTGTTGAATTATCCTCGATCCCAAAATATTCTATCATTTGTTTAATAAATAATTCTGATTTAGATTCTTTCTTGCTCAATTCATCTTTTATATCATTGAAAATATTTTTAAAATCATTATTAGTAAATATTATTTCAATATTTGATTTATTGCTTTCGAAACTATCTTTTAATTTTGATAATTTATTATTTGCATCTTCAAAACGTTCTAATTGATCTTTACCTTGTGCATTGTCAAATATCTTTTTAAACAATAGAAAATCTTTAACCAGACTTATTTTTTCGCATGTTTTCTGATGCTTTTCAATTAATTCTTTTATCTCTTTTTGCTTTTCTTCATTTCTAAAATTAACTAATGGACTATTCTCTATTTCATTTACAATTGTTGTTATTTTTTTGATATCTGGTAAAAATTTATTTTTATGAAATATCAAAAGTGAATCTTTAATAAATATTAATTTGTTCACTTTTTCATTTATATCATTAATATTCTTTTCAAGTGCTGAATATTTTATCACGGGATTATATTGATTTAACACTAAAGAAATTAATCCTAGTTTTTCTTGGACTTCTTCTTTGTTTTTTTTTTCAATCTCTTTTTCTTTTTCTTTATTTTCTACTTCTTGACTTTCTTTTTCTTTTGAACCTATATTTTTATCTTCTAAACCTTTTGTTCTATCCGCCTGAACTTTTAGATTCTTTTTTATTCTCTTGATTTTTAAAAAATCCTCTAAATTTTTTTTAATAATTTTACCATTGTGTAAATCTTTTTCAATACTATCTAAACAATTCATTATTTTAGTTGCAGCCTCGTTTCCTTTTTCAACTATTTTAGGTAAATTTAAATAATCTAAAACTATATTCTCATTTTTTTTATCTCTTTCATTTTGTGAGTCTTTCTCCAATTCTTTTTTCAACTCAATTAAGGTTTTTATTTTGTAATTTTCTTGATTAGAAAAAAATTCTTCCTTTTCGAATTCGCATTTTTTAAGTAATTTTTCTTCAATAAAAAATTTTTTTTCTTCACCCTCTAATTTATTTACTAGTTTTATAACACTTTCTCTACCTTCTTTAATATCTATATTTTTTAAATATATATCATATATATGATTTTTTTGTAATTTATAATTTTCATTTTTATAATCTTCTGATGTTATTAATTCTATATATATTAGTGATTTTATTTTATCATCTAATTTTTTAATTTTTTCATCTATAAATCCATTATTTTTTTCAAATAAAAATAGTTTACTCACAAATTCAGATATTATCTTGACTGTTTCTTTCAATTCAGTTTCTCCTTTTATCAATTTAATTTTTTCTTCAACATAATTTTTATATTTATCTTTAAGTATTCTAAAATATTCAATTTGTTTATCTGATTTTATTCTATCTAATTTAATTAATTTCATTACATTTCCAAAAGTTTGTATATCTTTAATTTTTCCTGTTATTTTATTTATATAATCACTTATATTTTCTTCGAACATTATTTCAAAATTTAAAGCCTGAAAAGATAGAATAAAATGTTGTGTAATTTTATTAAAATCAATATAATCAAAAATATATGTCTCTCTATTATTTTTATATCTTTCTCTATCAGCTTGATCAATTACATTAAAATAAGGATTATATTTTTCAACAGTTGCAAGAATTTCTTCATTTTTTAGCAGTTTTTCGTCTTTATTTTTTTCTTTTTTTTCTTTCTTTTCTTTGTCTTTTTGGAAAAAATCCTTAATATTTTTATTTAATAAATGAGCGAATTCATCTCTATCATAATATCTATTTATATCACTTTGGATATTAATTTTTGTGCTCTTTTTATTTTTTTTACTTTTGATATCTCCTTCAGTTTTCTCATTATAAAGTGAATTGATTAATTCATTATATTTCTTATATATATTTCTTAGCTCATATAAATTATTTATATTTTCCCAATTTGGTATATCATATTTTTTTATCAAATTTATCCAAAAAGTACTTTTCATATATATTGCTAATACTTTCTCTTTTTTTGAAAATTCTATAAGAGCATCAATTAATTTTTTTATATTATCACATTCATTTTCTTTTGCTTGAAGTCTATTTATTCTATCTGCACTAGATTCATTTTGAGGTTCTGACTCATCATAAGAATTGCCTTTTTTATCTTTGATACCCTTAGTTATTTTATGTGTGTATTTTATAAGTTTTAAATTTGATGCAATTTTAATAGGTTCAGAATTTAATTTTTCATAATTTTTGAATATTTGTTCTTTGTTTTCATTAATCACATATAAAAATGATTCAATGTCCTCGATATAGTCCATTACTCTTTCAAATATTTTTATTTCTTTTTTTTCTTTTAATATATATTTTATAAATTCGTTATAAAATTCCTTTTGTTGGTTTAAAGGATTCATAAAATGAGTATAATATTGAATTAATATTTCATATAAGATATCAGCATTTCCTTCCCAGAATTTATTTATAATTTTACTGAAATTATTTTTATCATAGTAATGCAAATAGCAAAACAGAACTCCATAAAAATGAATAGGTTCGTATTTATTTTTTTTAACAATTTCTTGAGCTTTCTCATAGATATTAATAAAATCTTTTAAATATTTATTTAGATCTTTATCTCTGTCTTTATTTTCCTTTTCATTTATATTATTAAAGATTTTAATTAAATTACTGCATAGCAATTTGTTATTTTCATATACTTTCAGAAATATTGTTGTCAAAAGAGAAAATTTTTTCTTCTTTTTATATATATCAATTGAATCCTCGAATAATTTTTCTTTCTTATCATTTTCTCCATTTTCCTCCAAAGCTTTCAAAAATATATCGAATTTATTATATAAAGGAATGATGTCTTGTTCAATTGTTTCTTCTGGAATATTTGTTAGATAAATATTTCCTGTTTTAAAATCAGGAGAATAAATAAAAGATTTTTCATTAGTATCAAAAGATATTTTGTAAGTATGGTCTCCAGAAATAAATTTTATTATATATTCTTTTTCTCCTTTTTTAACCTCTTCTTTATCCTTTTTCTCCTTTTTTTTGAAATTAAAAACTACTTCTTCTAGTTGAATGCCTTTTCCTTTATCAATATTTTTTTTATAGACAATTGATGGAGATATATTAGAAACAAATTCCATTTCTTCAAAATCTATTTTTTCTTCACTTTGATTTAGCACTAGAAAAAATATATCTTCAATTTTTTCTTGTGATTGATTATTTTGTCCTTGGATAACAAGTGGTTCTCCTCCTTGGCTTGTCATTTATTTGATATATATTTTTTTGTATTTATATATCTGTAATTAAACAAAAAAAGTTAACTCAAAGAAATAATTAAAAATATTAATTATTTTAATAAAAATAAAAATTTTAAAATATAAAATTTTAATTTTAATAAAAATCACAATTATTAATGGGGATTGGGGATTGGGGATTGGGGATTGGGGATTGGGGATTGGGGATTGGGGATTGGGGATTGGGGATT
>Ga0256407_10007437_pt1 | contig 16474 bp, 9 predicted proteins | sample RumenRJG_04DNA_FD_193489 | JGI IMG/M metagenome (GOLD analysis project Ga0256407, IMG submission 193489) | Bovine rumen microbial communities from Lethbridge, Alberta, Canada - RJG_04 | ecosystem: Host-associated > Mammals > Digestive system > Stomach > Rumen | place: Canada: Alberta | collected...
TACCGCTGGTGTATATAGTGGTATCTCGCGTCTCTTCGAGATGGGCTTCGAGATTCCCTACGAGTATTGCGTGGTGATTATGTCTATCCTCACCGCTGTCTACGTTATTCTGGGTGGCTATAAGGCTACAGCCATGAACGACTTCATTCAGGGTATCATCATGCTCTTTGGTATCGTGGCCGTTATCTGGGCTGTACTGGCTAATAATGGCGGTCTGACAACAGCCGTAGAGCGACTGGCAGAGATTCCCGCCGATGATACAGGTGCTACAGGTGTCTTCGCCTCATGGTTCGGACCTGATCCCTGGGGACTGCTAGGCGTGGTTATCCTCACCTCCCTGGGCACCATGGGACTGCCCCAGATGGTAGGTAAGTTCTATTCTATTACTGACGAGAGTGCCATCAAGCGCGGCACCGTCATCTCCACCATTTTCGCCTTCATCGTGGCTGGTGGATGTTATTTCCTTGGTGGCTTCGGACGTCTCTACGACCCCGTGATTGGCGCCAATGGCAAAATAGCCTTCGACTCCATCGTACCTGCTATGCTCATCACCCTGCCCGATGTACTCATCGCCCTCGTGGTGCTGCTGGTGCTGTCGGCTTCTATGTCCACACTAGCCTCACTGGTACTCACATCCAGCTCTACAATGACCCTCGACCTGATTTATCGTGACAAGAAGTCATTGCCTGGTGAAGTGGAGGAAGGCACCATCGACGATGTAGTAGCCGAGAAAGTAGAGCGCCGTAAGGTAGTGGTGATGCGTGTGCTGATTATGTTCTTCATCGCCATCTCCCTGCTCATCGCCCTGAATCCCCCCACCTTCATTGCCCAGCTCATGGGTATCTCCTGGGGTGCGCTGGCAGGTGCTTTCCTCGCTCCCTTCATGTTGGGTCTCTATTGGAAGCGCGTCACCACCGCCTCTGTATGGGCCTGCTTTGTATGGGGCGTAGGCCTGACAGTTATCAACATGCTCCTTGGCAACCCCATCAATCCTATCAACTGCGGTGCCATCGCCATGATTGGTGGCTTCCCCATCGTATTGATTGTCAGCACGATGACACCCCACATGTCCAAAAAGGATGTGGATCAGATATTCGAATGCTACAAGTAAGCATATTTCTATAGAAATGGAGGAGTAATATTTTTTACTCCTCCATTTCTTTTATCGTCAGGAAACATTTCTCCCAGCCGTTAAACGACGAGCGTTGCCCTTTTGGAATCATCAGACAGTTGTATCCTTCGTCAAACACCTTTGATGGTGATGGTACAGAGATATAAGGCGTATAGCATCTCACCTCACTGTCAGGTTCCTTCAGCAAAGCGCATTTCTTGAAGGCCTTCTGTTCTATGACGACACTACTGCAATACAAGGAAATAGTGAGCAAGGAGTCACAACCATAGAATGCCTCCTGACCAACGTATGCCAGGTTCTCAGGAAGGGTCAATGTCTGCAGATGACTACCTGAGAAAGCATAGGCACCAATGACGTCCAGCGTCTTGGGGAAAGAGATACTCTTCAAGCCCTCACAGTCACGAAAGGCAGAAGCGCCTATCTTCTCAACGCCCTCGGGCACCACCGTATTCTTACCACCCAGATACAGCTCACGATTCTCGGACTTGATTATCGCATTACAGTTGTTGCGTGAGTCGTAGACAGGATTGCCAGCCTTCACATAGATATTCTCCAGACGAGGGAAGCGACGTGCCAGGTCCTCACCATCACTATAAGTCTCGTAATAATCCGTGAAAAACACCGTCTCGCCCCACGACTTCACATTGCCGCCTATGACCAGCGATGTCAGCACATCATTGCCATTGGGACGCTTCGTTGTCTCGTATTCCTCCTTATCAAACACACCCAGATTCTGAATCTTTGTCAGCGGATAATCCACCTCATTGATACCCACTGCATCAGGTATCACAATCTCACGTACCTTCTCTGCCGTACCAATCAGAATAGCTTCTGTCTTATCAATTTCGAAATATAGTGTGCCATCAGTATAATAGCCATCCTTGATATATGGACGCACCACATAGGCGCTGCCACCCTTGTCAAATTTCGACATACATGCACTGGCAACAGCACAGAGAATCACACCGATTAGTAATTTTACACCCAGTTTCATTATTGACTTTCTGATAATCATGTACTTATGGTTAAGAATCTATCGGCTGCAAAGGTATGAAGATTTTGCGAATTATACAAAAAAAGGACACTTTTTTGCATTAATCCAATAAAAAGCCGTAATTTTGCACCCAGATTTCGAAATTCCTATGAAGATACTCATTACAGGAGCCAGCGGATTCATTGGCTCGTTTATCGTGGAAGAGGCGCTGAAGCGCGGGTTTGAGACGTGGGCTGCCGTCAGGGGAAGTAGTAAGAGAGACTTCCTGCAGGACGAGCGTATCCATTTCATAGAACTGAACCTGAGCAATCAGACGCAGTTGGAAGAGCAGTTGAAGGAACATTCGTTCGACTACGTGGTGCATGCTGCCGGCGTGACGAAATGCTTGAATACCAGCGATTTCTATCGTATCAACACAGAGGGTACGAAGAACCTGGTGCGTGCGCTCATCAACCTGAAGATGCCCCTGAAGCGCTTCGTGTATCTCAGTTCGCTGAGTGTCTATGGAGCCATCCACGAGCAGCAGCCCTACGTGGAAATCAAAGAGACAGATACGCCTCAGCCCAATACGGAATACGGTAAGAGTAAGCTGGAGGCAGAGCAGTGGCTGGAGGAATTAGATTTCCCATATGTCATTCTTCGTCCCACAGGCGTCTATGGCCCTCGTGAGCGCGACTATTTCCTGATGGCAAAGAGTATTAAGCAGCACAGCGACTTCGCCGTGGGCTATCAGCAGCAGGACATCACCTTTGTCTATGTGCTCGACGTGGTGCAGGCCGTCTTCCTGGCTTGCGAGAAGGGACAGACAGGCAGGAAGTACTTCCTCTCTGATGGCGAGGTATACCAGTCGACCACGTTCTCCGACCTCATCCGCAAGGAACTTGGCAATCCCTGGTGGATACGCATCACGGCACCTATCTGGGTACTGCGCGTCATCACCTTCTTTGGCGATAAGTGGGGACATATCACAGGCAAGATCTCAGCCCTGAATAATGATAAATACCATATCCTGAAGCAGCGCAACTGGCGATGCGATATCGAACCAGCCCGTCGCGAACTGGGCTATGAGCCAGAATACACGTTGGAGAAAGGCGTACCCCTGACAATCAAGTGGTACAAAGAAAACGGATGGCTGTGAGGAACTAAGAGGTAAGAGTTAAGAATTAAGAGGTATCGGCTGCGCCGAGTAAGAATTAAGAGGTAAGAATTTAGATTTGATTAAGAAGATATTTGCTGTAGAGAAGAAGTCCAGGAAGGGCTTGATGGCGGTGGAGTGGATCATGTTGGCTTACACCATTTTCACCACGTTGTTTATCCTTGTTACATGGGTGCGACTGGCCCATCCCGTTGATATGCTCTGGTTCAGGGCACAGTCCGTGATACTCACCCTGGCCCTTTGGGGCGTCTACCGACTGTATCCCAGTCGCCTGACAACCCTCTTTCGTGTCATCGGTCAGCTGCTGTTGCTGTCGTGGTGGTATCCCGACACCTACGAACTGAACCGTATCTTTCCCAACCTCGACCACCTGTTTGCAGGCTATGAGCAGTCGCTCTTTGGCTTCCAACCCGCTTTGACATTCTGTCAGACCTTCTCGCATCCTATCTTCAGCGAGTTGATGGCAATGGGCTATGTAAGCTATTATCTGCTGTTTGTAGGTATCGTCTTCTTCTATTTCTTCTGTCGTTACGAGCATTTCGAGCGTACGGCCTTTATCGTCGTAGGTTCGTTCTTCCTCTTTTACCTCATCTTCGACTTCCTGCCCGTAGCTGGTCCGCAGTTCTATTTCAAGGCTGCTGGTGTTGACCAGATAGCACAGGGCATCTTCCCCAATATAGGCGATTACTTTAACACCATACAGTTTGACGTGCATAATCGCGACTTCATCCTGCCCATTCCCGGTTGGGAAGACGGCATGATGTATAAGTTACTCATCATGGCCCACGATGCAGGCGAGCGCCCCACCGCAGCCTTTCCCAGCAGTCATGTGGGCGTGGCCACGATAGTGATGTGGCTGGCATGGGAAACAAAAAACAGGAAGGTGCTGTTCACCTGCCTGCCTTTTGCTGTCTTGCTGTTCTTCAGCACCTTCTACATCCAGGCCCACTACGCCATCGACGCCATTGCCGGCCTCTTCTTCGGCACCCTGTTCTATTTCGTGCTGAAGTGGGGGTATAAAGTTTTTTAGAACACCGTCTCGTTCAGGTTTCTCTTCAAGAAGAACTGTTTTGTAGCCAGGAAGAACAGGGCAACGCCTGAGCCGTTGATAAGCACTACGGTCCAGAAAGCAGCACCATAACTGATCATCTCTGCAATAACGCCACCCAAGAGGATGCCCAGTCCCATGCCGATATCCCAGGAGATCAGGATGGTAGAGTTGGCCGTACCGCGCTGGTTGTTGCTCGCCACGTTGATCGTCATATTCTGGAAGGCAGGCCACATATGACCGTTACCCAGTCCGATGAGCAAAGCCGACGCATAATAGCCCACCATATTGGGCACCAGTATAAACAGCGTGTAGCCGATGAGCGATATCACCATGCCACTACCCGCATTATGCGTCAACCTACCCTTACGCAACGCCTTGCCACCTTGTATGCGCGACAGTATCAGTCCTACGCTGCACAGCATGAAATACGTGCCAGTGCCACCCGTGATACCCATCACCTCCTTGCCATAGATAGCCAGATAGTTGCTCAGCACGCCAAAGCTGAAGCCAAAGGCCACCATATTGACGCCTAAGAGCCAGCCGCGCAGAAGGAAGAAGCGGTCGAGGGTAATCACTTCCCGCCCTTTAGGGAGGGGCTGGGGGCGGGTCTTTACCGTACTATCAACCATCAGTCCCCCCACTGCCACTGCCAGCGCTATCCAGAACAGCAACTCAAAGCTGCCACTCCATTGATAGACGAAGATGCCGATAGTGGGGGCGATAGCCATCGCCAGGTTGTTGGACAGGCCGTAATAGCCGATGCCCTCTGTACGCCGACTGCTGGGCAACACGTCGATAGCCACCGTCGAATTAGCCACCGTCAAGGCACCAAAGGGACCGCCGTGCAACGTACGTACTATCAGGAACAGCAGGAGTGTCGACGCTGCCAGATAGCCTGCAAAGAAGATGGCGAAGGCCGTAAAACAAATCAGCAGCACCTTCTTGCGAGGAAACGTATCTACCACATACCCGCTGAACGGACGTACCAGCAGGGCCGTGATGGTATAGCCCGACAGCACCATACCTATCACATCCTTCGTGGCTCCGAAGTGCTCACTCAGATACAGCGGCAATAGTGGCGTCAGCACATAAAAGGCAAAAAACAGCGAGAAATTCGCTGCCATCACCTTACAGTAGTTGCGATTCCAAAGTCTGTCTTGTGTCATGATGGCTGCAAAATTACGAAAAAAAATCGTAATACTTCGTTTGTATTTCATAATTTATTCGTACCTTTGCGCCCAAATTAAACAGCGATAACAACTATGGGCGGATTTTTCGGAACCATTTCCACACGTGACTGCGTAAACGATTTGTTTTACGGCACAGACTACAATTCACATCTTGGTACTAAACGAGCAGGTCTTGTGACTTTCGACAAGGAGAAAGGCTTTAGCCGTAGTATCCACTCTCTAGAACGCGACTATTTCCGCTCAAAGTTCGAGGACGAACTCCATGATTTCTGTGGTAATCAGGGACTGGGTGTTATCAGCGACACCGACCCACAACCCATCATCATCAACTCACATCTGGGCCGTTATGCCGTGGTGACTGTTGCTAAGATCAACAACCTGCGCGAGATTGCCGATGAACTGCTTGCCCAGCGCATGCACCTCAGCGAACAAAGTGCCAACAACCTGAATCAGACAGAGTTGGTGGCACTTATCATTAATATGGGTTCCACCTTCGTTGAGGGTATCAACATGGTGTATCGTAAGATCAAGGGCTCTTGCTCCATGCTGATTCTTACAGAAGATGGTATCATTGCTGCGCGCGACGTACTGGGACGCACTCCTATCGTGATTGGTAAGAAGGAGACGCATCAGCTCTCGCCCATCGGCACCGACGACTGCGTCAAGGCGCATGCCGTAAGTAGCGAGACCACCAGTTTCCCCAATCTGGACTATAAGCCCGTGCGCGACCTGGGTCCTGGCGAGATTGTACGCCTCAAGGCCGATGGTTTCGAGGTACTGCAGCCAGCCTTCAAGCGCTGTCAGATCTGCTCGTTCCTGTGGGTTTACTACGGATTCCCCGCATCCAACTATGAAGGTATCAACACCGAGTATGTTCGTGAGAAAAACGGACGTATGATGGGTGAGAAAGACGATATCGAGGCCGACCTCGTTTGCGGTATCCCCGATTCTGGTGTAGGTATGGCTCTGGGCTATGCCGAAGGTTCTGGCATCCCCTACAAGCGTGCCGTACTGAAATATACGCCTACATGGCCTCGCTCATTTACGCCTGGCAACCAGAGCCGTCGTGACCTCGTGGCCAAGATGAAGCTGATTCCCAATGCAGCCCTCCTGAAGGACCAGCGCGTGGTGTTCTGCGACGACAGTATCGTGCGTGGCACACAGTTGCGCGACAATGCCCGTGAGTTCATACAGAACGGCGCCAAGGAGGTCCACGTACGTATCTCTTGTCCTCCCCTGGTCTATGGCTGTCCCTTCATCGGCTTCACCAACAGCAAGAGCGACCTGGAGCTCATCACCCGTCGTATCATCCGCGATTTCGAGGGCGACGACAAGGCCAAGCTCGACCAGTATGCCAAGACCGACTCACCTGAATATAAGCGCATGGTAGAGGAGATTGCCCGTCGTCTGGGTCTCACCTCCCTGAAGTTCGCTCATATCGAGGACCTCATCGAGTCTATCGGTCTGCCTAAGAGCCACGTCTGCACCCACTGCTTCGACGGCAGCAGCTACGACCAGCAGGGCGACGGCGAATTCTTTGGATAAAGGAAACTGAAACGACATAAGCAAGCGACCGAGGCTATCATCACAGATGGTCTCGGTTGCTTTTTTTGATAGTACTTCGAAATAAGCCTCACTCATCATCTTCAGCGATATTACCTGAAAAGGTATGAAAACCATAAAAATTATCATAAATTTGCTCATTTCAAGAAAACATATTATCTTTGCACTGCAAAAACGGTCGAATCGTTCGACATTTTTTGCAGTAAATATATTGGAATCATGATTATCAAGAGAGAAAAATATGTAGAAGCTCTGCTCAACAAGCGTTGGAATGGTAAAGTGAAAATAATCACTGGCATCCGTCGCTGTGGCAAGTCATTTCTTCTGTCAACCCTGTATAAAGATTACCTCAAATCGGAAGGAGTCTTGGATGATTGTTTCATTGAAATAGCCCTGGACAGGAAGGCTAACATGAAGTACAGAAATCCCAATGAATTGTATGAGTATGTGATTGGCAGGACTCAGAATGAAAGCAAACGCTATTATGTCTTTATTGATGAAATACAATTGTCCTATAAGGTGAAAAACGAGGATGTGGATGAAAGTCTGGTACCAGAGGAGGATAGAGATATGCTCTATACTACTTTCTATGACATTCTGAATGATCTTATGGCACGGAGTAATCTGGACATTTATGTTACCGGTTCCAATTCCAAGATGCTGTCAACGGACATCGTTACCAATTTCCGTGACCGTGGTACGGAAATCAAGGTATATCCCTTGTCCTTTAAGGAGTATTATGTATATTCTGGATTGGAAAAAAACGATGCTTTGGCAGAGTATCTGATGTTTGGAGGTATGCCATTAGCAGTTGTCGAGAATGACGAGGCAGAGAAGCGCAAATACCTCAAGGACTTGCATAAGAACGTGTATATCAAAGATATTGTGGAGCGCTACAAACTGAAAGACGACGAGGTACTGGATGCCCTGATTGACTCACTTTCATCCGCGATTGGCTCACTTACCAATCCGCATAACCTTGCCAATGCAGCAGGCACGCTGATGAAACGCAACACTTCCGACCATACCATCAAGAATTATCTCGACTATCTGGAGGATGCCTACCTGTTCATGGGTGCAAAGCGCTACGACGTGAAAGGTAAGCGATATTTCGAGAATACCCAAAAATATTATTCTATGGACCTGGGACTGAGAAATGCTAAGCTGAACTTCCGTCAGCAAGAGAAAAGCCATCTGATGGAGAATATGATATACCTTGAACTGGTACGCAGGGGATATAGCGTTGATGTGGGCGTGGTGGAGCTCACACGAGTGAAGAATGGCAAAAAGCAGCAATCACAATATGAGATTGACTTTGTGGTTAATACGGGACAAGAAAAAATCTACATCCAGTCGGCATTGAATGTAGATACTGAGGAAAAGCAGAATCAGGAGACTTTCTCGTTGAAAAATTCAGGCGACCTTTTCCGTAAGATAGTCATTGTTGATGGGAATACAAAGCAATGGACGGATGAGGACGGTATTGTGTATATTGGTATAATTCCATTCCTGCTGGAAGAATCGAGACTTGGATTCTAAAAGGTAAATAGGAAATGCAAGAAATCAACAAGGAGGACAAAATAATATTCACAACAATGAAACAACGATATGTAGGAGTAGTGTTTCTCGCACTGACAATCGCTTCGGGCATGATGAGCCTGAACAGCTATAAGGCAACGGAGGTGCTGGTGACTGCCGATATGAACCAGGCACTGGCCAAGGCTCTGGAAGAACAGCAGTCGGACGTTATCAGCGCTGATACGATTCAGGTGTTCAACAATCATCTGCAAATAGAAGGATTGAGAGGAAATGCTGTTCTGGCTGTAGACACCAAGAAAGGATTCCGTCCGCGGCCACAGGTATCAACAGCGACGATTCTCTCACTCTCTGACCAGCGTCCTTCGATGATTCTCTGGTCGATGGCACTGCTGTGGGGACTGTTCGGTCTGTATCAGCACAGACGACTGTCTGTATTAGGACTTTATGGCGGTCTGGCCCTGCAAGAAGGAAGGTTTGTCAATGCCAAGGGCAGCGAAGTAAAACTGACCCCCATGCAGCAGCAACTGATGGAAATGCTGTGGCAGTCACCCTCGCATCAGTTGTCGAAAGCAGAGATATGTGATGCCCTCTGGCCCAAGAAGCCCGATGCCAGTGAGACACTCTACACGCTGATCCGACGACTGAAACCCATCATAGAAGAACATTCCGACCTCAAAATCGAGTCAGACAGAGGAAAGTCATACAGTCTGAAAATCAGATAGATAGAAATCTGTCAGACAATTGTCAGACAAATGTCAGGAAGTATTTTCGGCTAACAGGCAATCTCTTCATATCTTTGCAATCAAAAACAGCAAACGTATGAAGAGATTGTTTTTTATGCCCCTTCTCGCCACTATGATTGCAGTTCATGCCCAGGACATCAAGGAGGGAGAAATGCTTCACGAGGTCACCGTAAAAGGGTCGAAGGTTGTTCAACGGGTAGATGGTCAGACCATATATCCCACGCGCCAGCAACTGGAGAGTTCGCCCAACGGCTATTCGCTCTTGTCGAAACTGACCCTACCCCACCTGCGTATCGACCCCGTGATGCATACCGTCACGGCTCTTTCCAATCTTGGGAGTGTGCAGGTGCGCATCAACGATATCGTGGCATCAAAGGAGGACCTGCTTTCGCTTGATATGAAGGCCATACAGCAGATTGACTACATCGATAATCCAGGAGTCAGATATGGTGAGGGTATTGCCTACGTCATCAATATCATCGTGAAACGGCCTGTCAGCGGATATGACATCGGAGCAGACCTGACAAACACGCTCACGGCCGTTAATGGCGATGAGACCGTCTATGGGAAGTTTAACTATGGAAAGAGCGAGTTTGGCGTGAACTACTCGCTGGACTATCGTAACTTCAAGGGAACGGAATATGAGGAAACGGCGACCTACGAACTGGAGTCGGGAACAGCATACAACGTCCTGCGCCAGCAGTTAGAGGGACAGAACAAAAACCTTGACCACAAAATCCAGTTGACCTACAGCCTGAGTGATTCCAACTATGTGTTCCAGTCGAAACTCTCAGCCCGTCGGGACATCCAGCCCAACCGCTTGTTTTCAAGGTTTGAAGGCTACGAAGATCTTTCTTCAGCGCGTACCTCATCGCCCGTGCTCGACCTCTATTTCCATCATGACTTTGGGGCGCATCAGTCGCTCACAGCCAATGCCGTAGGAACGTATATCAAGACCGACAGCCACGCTGAGCACAACGAGGGTGGCAGTTATGCCTACGACGTGACAGGTAAGACTTATTCGCTCTGGACGGAGGCCGTCTATGAGAACCGTCTGAAACCTTTCACGCTCTCCTTGGGTACCCAGTATGGACAGAAATATATCAATAATGCGTATTCGGGTGATGCCGATGCCTCCAACGCCATGCGGTCATCCATGTTCTATTTCTTCGGGCAACTGAAAGGTCGTCTTGGCAAGCTCGCCTACATGGGGGGCTTGGGCGTGAGTTCCCGATATTACCGGCAAGGCCAATGGAATGACCGTTTTCTGCTGTTCCGTCCTAAGATGACCCTTGCCTATCCGTTGGCCAGGAGCCTGAAGATAAAATACGACTTTGAGGTGTCGCAACACGTATCGCAGATTGCGCTCGTCAGCGATGTCAGCATCAAACAGAATGCAATGGAGACGCTCGTGGGCAATCCAGAGATAACCCCCAATCGTGTGACCTCGCACGACCTCCGCCTGATATACTCCACGCCGAGAATCATGAGCGAACTGCAGGGCTACTGGCGACTGAATGCCAACTGTAACATGGAGAAATACTACCGCACGGACGGCCATTTCTATCAGACGCAGACAAATGCCGACAACGAGTGCAGTTTCTTCTATATCCAGAGCGAGAACCGTTGGGAGGCCATACCAGAGCATCTTTCCCTCACCCTCTACGGTGGCATCTACCGCTTTTTCAACTTTACCGATACCTATCGCCATACCTATACGGCATTCAATGGCGGTGCCAGCGCCGAAGCCTATCTTGGGAAATGGACGCTGACCGCCTACGCCGACAACGGATGGAACTTCATGGAGGGAGAACATCGTGGGCATCAGGCAGCAGCGTGGTATCTTACGGCTTCCTATCAACTGAAAAACATCACCCTGTCCCTGTATGCCCAGCATCCCCTATGCTCTAATCCGCTCAGTCATCAGACAGAGGTTCTTAGCCGATATATCCACAAGGAGGTGTCACAGCACAGCCGGGATCTGGGCAACATGCTGACCTTTAACCTCACGTGGCATCTTTCCTCTGGCCGTAAATACCGTGATATCCAGCGCACCATGAATCATCGGGATACAGAGACAGGAATCCTTCAGGGAAAATAAGCCCTTGGGTGCCACGGGGACTGGTATCTCTGTCATCATAGCCTGAAAATCAGATAGATAGGTGACTGTCAGACAAATGTCAGACAAATGTCAGGAAGTATTTGCTGTATGTTTACATAATTGTTGTTAGCTTTGCATCCGTTTTATGAAACGTGCAAAGCATTATGCAACAAGAAACATTTAAGAAACTCAACACTTGCATGGCATGGCTTGTCTTTGTCATTGCCGCTATTGTCTATGGACTGACTGTAGAGCCAACGGCCAGTCTGTGGGATTGTCCTGAATTCATTGCGTGTGGCTACAAGTTGGAGATTGGTCACCCGCCTGGCGCACCAGTCTTTATGTTAGCCGCCAACCTGTTCTCACAGTTGGCCAGTGATCCATCGCAAGTGGCGCTGATGGTCAATCTCCTATCGGCACTGCTGAGTGCGGGCTGCATATTCTTTCTGTTTCTCACGGTGACACATTTAAGTGAAAAGTTAATAGTGAAAAGTGAAAGGCAACGGGTAGGCGACGGAACGTCGGGAATGAAATTTGCTACCGCCACCCCATCTCTTTCGCAGGTCATCACTATTGAGGCATGCGGCATGGTTGGCGCATTGGCCTACACCTTCAGCGACACGTTCTGGTTCTCGGCAGTCGAGGCAGAAGTCTATGCCTTCTCCAGTTTCCTGACTGCCCTGATGTTCTGGCTGATTCTGAAATGGGAGAGCGAGATGGACAAGCCCGGCAGTACTCGATGGATTGTCCTGATTGCCTATATTACAGGATTGTCCATCGGTGTTCATCTGCTTTGTCTGCTCTGTCTGCCCGCCATGTCGTTTGTGGTGTATTTCCGTCGGGCAAAGCGGGTCACGTGGATGGGAATGCTAAAGGCACTCATCGCTGGCGGCTTGTTGGTGGCCGTCATTCTCTTTGGTCTCATACCTGGCGTGGTGAAACTTGGCGGATGGTTTGAACTGCTGTTTACCAATGTGCTGGGATGTCCTTACAACACTGGCCTCATTTGCTACATCCTACTGCTGACAGTAACAATCGTCATTGCCTATTATAAAGTAAAGAGAAGGACGGTCAGATTATCGTTAGCCTGCCTGCTGATGATGCTTATCGGTTACAGTAGCTATGGTGTCATTATTATTAGGGCCAATGCCCAGACGCCGATGTGTGAGAATGCGCCTGACAACATCTTCTCTTTGGGCAGCTATCTGAACCGCGAGCAATATGGCAAGACGCCGCTGTTCTATGGTCCTGCGTATTGCAGCGAAATAGACCGCGTAGTAAAAGGAGAATACCTGGTGCCGAGACAGAAGGAAGGTCAAGCTGTCTATCGTCCTGTGGCCGATTCCACGAAGCGGGAATACGAGGTGGTCCGTCACGACATAGAATATTTGTATAAGAACAATATGTACTTCCCCCGGATGCATTCCTCACGACATACCAAAGCCTACGAGGACTGGTTGGGTGGTGTCGAAAAGAAGGACGGCGTACCCACTGCTGCCGAGAACCTGCGCTTCTTCCTTTCCTATCAGGTGAACTTCATGTACTGGCGTTATTTCCTGTGGAACTTCGTAGGGCGACAGAACAACATTCAGGGACACGGAGAAGTGGAACACGGCAACTGGATTACAGGTTTCCGATGGATAGACGACTGGCTGTTAGGTTGCGACACGTCGAAGCTGCCGTCAGACCTGAAAGAGAACAAAGGGCGTAACGTGTTCTATGGATTACCGCTGCTGCTCGGACTGGTAGGAATGTTATGGCAATGGCGTAAGGGGAGTAAGGGTAAACAACAGTTCCTGGTTGTCATGCTGCTGTTCCTGATGACGGGACTTGCCATCGTGGTCTATCTGAACCAGACACCACTCCAACCGCGTGAACGTGACTATGCCTACGCAGGTTCGTTCTATGCCTTTGCCATCTGGATAGGACTGGGAGTGGGAATGATAAGTGAAAAGGTAAGAGTGAAAAGTGCAAAATATGCTACCGCCTTGGCTATTCTTTCTGCTATCGCATGTCTGCTGGTTCCCCTCCAAATGGCAAGCCAGACGTGGGATGACCATGACCGCTCTGGCCGTTATACCTGTCGCGACTTCGGTGCCAACTATCTCAACAGCATGCAGCGAGAGGGACATCCCATCATCCTGACCAATGGCGATAACGACACTTTCCCGCTTTGGTATAACCATGAGGTGGAAGGTGTGCGCACCGATACGCGCGTCGTTAATATGGAATACCTGCAGACTGACTGGTATATCGATCAGATGAAGCATCAGGCATACGATTCGCCACCCCTGCCCATCAGCCTGAACCATGAAGACTACAAGGAGGGCCGGATGGAGTATGTACCCATCGATACCGACAGCATCACCATCGGCCCAGCGACCATCTCGCTGAAGGGCAAGCAGGGTCTCTTCAAGAACGAGCTGATGGTGCTCGATATGCTGTTGCAAGCCAATTGGGAACGCCCCGTCTACATGTCCATCAGCATGGGTTCCGACATTCTGCCCTTCCTGCGCGACCATTTGGTACTCGAAGGACTTGCCTATCGCATTTCGCCTACGGCTACCACTCAGAGGATAGATGTGGAGAGACTATATGACAACATCATGCACCGTTTCCGCTATGGAGGTCTGAGCACGAAAGGCATCTATGTGGATGAGGATGTCAAGCGTATGGCCAATACTCATCAGCTCATTATGGGTGTGCTTATCGACTCTCTTCTCCATCGAGGTGACATCAAGCGAGCCCTAAACGTATGTCATAAGTGGCAGAAGGAAATGCCGCAGGAGAACGTGCCCTATACAGAATACGCGCTGTCGATGGCCCGTTGCTATTATATGGCACGCCAGCCAGAACAGGGTGACGAGATTGTCAGCGACCTGCTGCGCCGTTCTGACGAATGGCTCTTTTGGATTAACACCATCAAATCATCGCGTCGTGCCGGTTCTCTTTACAACCGCTACACATGGATGCAGACCATGGAGCAGGCACTTGTCGTAGCTGAACAATTTGAAAGAAGCAAATTCATTCATCAATACATCAAGCAATATGAACACTACAACAAACAATATCAATAAAGCCAAACAATTGATACTGGCTGGCTTAAACGGAAAACGAATCATCATCATAGCATGTGTCCTGATACTCATAGGCTATATCCTAATGTCTGGTTCTAGTAGTAACGAACAATCTTTCAACCCAGCCATCTTCTCAACCCGCAGAATTGTCATCGCCCCGGTACTATGCCTCGCAGGCTATCTGATGATTATTCTTGGGATTCTTAAGGAACGTTAGATGCCACGGGGACTGTATCTGTCATCACCACTCATCATCTTCAGCGATATTACCTGAAAAGGTATGAAAACCATAAAAATTATCACAAATTTGCTCATTTCAAGAAAACATATTATATTTGCACTGCAAAAACGGTCGAATCGTTCGACAATTTTTGCAGTAAAAGGGGACTTACTTTTGCGAGTTCAAAACAATTAACATTATAATCAATTATATAATGGCACATAGATTCATACAATTGTTATTTAGTACAGCCTTGCTTTTAAGTGCAAACTCAACGAGTGCTCAGTGTGGTTATTGTAACTCCTTTGAGGACTTTATGGAGGACAAATGGATTCCCTTGGATACACTGATAAATGAAGAACCTAATACAAAAATACTGTCGCTGTGGAACGGTAATCGCTACATGTTTACTACAGGCAATAAAAAAACAGATAAGATTCTTAAGAAAAAGGCCTTTGTCGTCAAGAGAAATGATACTCTTTTTGTAAATTGCCGCAACCTTATTTTGTCAGATGAACGTTTTGGAAACGGCTATACCCCAACTAAGAGATTGGGAAAACATAGCATGTTATTTGTGAATAAATTGAACTCTAGCCAAGCTATCGGAAAATCAGCAATTGCTGGGTTATTGTTTGGTGCTATTGGTGGTGCTGTTGTCGGTGCCATTGAAGACGGTGCTAACGGTCAGGCTTTTCGACAGGTATGCTTCATTATTTCTTCTGGCGAAAATCGCAATGGTGATATTAATGCACGTATGCTAAACGATGAGATGATGGATATGATGATGGCAGACCATGAAGACTTGAAAAATGAATTCTATTCTGAAAAAAGTAGGAGGAAGCGTCTATTGGCCTCTTATGTTATACCTATCCTTGAGAAAGCAGGTCTTTTCACCTTGAACTCCTCAAATACACAATAATGGATGTGCGAATACACATCCATTATTTTTGTTCTACGCCCTCGCCATGGTCCAAACAGCTAATGGTGCGGCGGTACGGCGGTATGTCGTCAGAGCATCATCGTGCCAGTCTTGCGATAAGTGGTCTTATAGACGTTGCCGTCCCTGACCTCACCGGTCTTCTCTATCAGATGGTCGTCCACCAAGCGTTTGGCCCTCGATCGTGCCGCACCTATGCTCGACAGGTTGAAGCAGCGCTGGATATCCTCTGCTGTGAACTCCTCCGGTAAGCGACTAAAGGCCTCAAAGGTCTTCTGACGACGTTGCACGTTGACTGAGGCATCCTTTAGCTTGTTGTCGAAGTAAGCCTCGGCCATGGCTCCAAAATAATGGCGCTGACAGGCGTACTGGATGTTGACGATGAGTTCTGCGAGTTTCCAGTCTACCTCATCCGTCTCGAACTCACCGCACCAGTACTGGCCGTCCTGATGCATTTTATCCCAATGGCGCATCACGATGAATGGTGCAGAGAAGTTCAGGCCGTGATAGGCGCAGCGCTTCAAGAGCATCTCGTCAGCCTTCGAGTCGTTCTCAGCTGCGTCAGCCATGCGACGGGCTGTCCAGTCATAGAGTTCATCCACGATTTTCTGCACGCTGAGTTCGCCCTTCATCTTGTCCAACTTTTCAGCCCACTCCTTCAAGCGATTATCGCTATCGTAGTCAACGGTCGATTCACGACTCATCATCTCGAAGTTGGTGGCAGGCAGAGGGATGCAGGTGAGGCGGGTTGCGAGACCAGAACCAAAGTTC
>Ga0256407_10007438_pt1 | contig 16473 bp, 2 predicted proteins | sample RumenRJG_04DNA_FD_193489 | JGI IMG/M metagenome (GOLD analysis project Ga0256407, IMG submission 193489) | Bovine rumen microbial communities from Lethbridge, Alberta, Canada - RJG_04 | ecosystem: Host-associated > Mammals > Digestive system > Stomach > Rumen | place: Canada: Alberta | collected...
AAAATAAAAAAAAAATAATTAAAAATAAAAAAAAAATATCTTAGCTGATTATATAAAACCCCTTCTCAAAATAAAAAATTTAATCTTAAAATGGATGAGACAGAGGAATTAATTCCTACAGCAATGGAATTTATAGAAGACAAATTGCTCTCATTTTTCGGAATAAACAAAAATCCGAGTGACGAGCAATATGACAAATTTCACAAATCCTTTCAAACAGATGAAGTTAAAAAGGAATTAAAAATGTTATTCGTAGACCCAAAAAAAATGTTAACTGTTGGTATAAATAGAGATGCAATTCAACTAAATCCTAAAGAAGGACGTAGAAAAACAATTTTAATTCTTAAAACAAATAAAGAAGAAGGTCTTGTTCCTGATATGAGTAAAAATTTCCTTTTTATAGAAATACCAAAAAAAGTCCTTGATGAAATGTTCGTTTTATGCAATGATATTTTTTTCCCAATGCTTACTGAGAATGTTCAACAAGCTGATAGTAGTGAATTAATTTCAAAGGAATTAATGGAAAAATTTCATAATTTTCTTTCACATTTTTATGTTACTTTAGGTCATATGAATGGTGAAACGAGATTACCTGAACCAAGTGATGAAATATTTAGAAATCCTAAAATTAATGATAATGAAAAAACACAAATTTGTGAAGGTGCTGTTGTCATGTGGATTGATTTAATTAAATATATTTTGAAACAGGAACCTGAACATGAATTTAGAAATAATGGTAATCCACTTCCTCCTTCAGAAATTGAATTCTGGAAAAAGAAAAGTGAAGCTTTAAATTCTATTTTAACTCAAATTGATCAAGAAAAAATTTCAGAAATTTTGAAATTTTTGGAAAAACAAAAAAGTACTTATCATAAAATGTTTAATGAAATTAAAAAAGATGTTGTTGAGAAAGAAAAAGAAGCTAGATTTAATTATACTTATCTTCGTTGTTTGGAAAAAATGTTTGATACTATGAGTGAAGATACAAGAGAATTTCCTGAAATCGCAGAAGACTTTGTTCCTATGTTTCATATTATAAAAAAAATATGGAATGATAATAAATATTATGCTAAACCAGAAAGATTAATTGTTCTTATTAGAAAAATGTGTAATGCTATTATTTATAGAGCTCAAGAACATATTCATTCAAATATTTTTAATAAAATTATCAATGAACCTGATCAAGCTATTATTACTTTGGAACAAACAAGAGATACAATTAAAAAATTCACTGATGCATATTTCCAATATAAAGATAATGATGAAAGTGGATGGAAAATTACTAGAAATGTTATTTTTTATCGTCTTGATACTTTCAATGATAGAATTGGTGATATTTTAAATATTGCTAAAAGCTTTAATGAATTTAGTAAAATGAGTTTTAAAACAATGGGTGGTATTAAAGGAGAAGCTTTAATTCAAACTCTTCAAGATATTTTCAATGAATGTCAAGCTGCTGTTAAAGAATTTGATAGTGAAGAATATGATCCACTTGATATTGGTGATGAAACTTTCAATATTAAATATGCTGAATTTAAAGAAACTTTAAAAGAATTAGAAAGAAAAATTTCTGCTGTTTTAACTCAAACATTTGATGAAAATGATACTATTATGGGAAAATTCAAAGTTTTAGATAATTTTGATACTATTTTAGAAAGACCTTATATTGTTGTTGAATTAGAAAAGAAATATAATATTTTATTAGATTTATTTAAAGAAGAATTAAGAATTGTTCAAAATTTATTTTTAACTGGAAAGAAACAAATTGAAAAGGATGAACCAAATAATCCTCTAAATAAAAATATGCCACCAATTGCAGCTTTACTTAATTGGACTGATTCACTTAAAAGTAGAATTAAAGAACCACTTGAGAAATTTCAACAATGTGGTAAAAGAATTACTGAAAAAGAAGAATTTGGAGAAATTGAAAATTCATATGAATCAATATATAAAATGATTGATGAATATGGAAAAGGTTCAAAAGAAGAATGGGATAAAAATGCTCAAAGTGCTTCGGTTGATAAACAAAAAATAGTTATTTTAGCTAAAAAAAGTGATGGTGAAGGACATGATTTATTAAATGTAAATTTCGATCCTGATTTATTACAATTACTTAAAGAAGTTAAATATTTAAAAATCTTAGAAATGGAAATTCCATCAGAAGCTGATAATGCATTTAGTAAAAATGCAATTTTCAGAAAACAAATATCAAATTTAGAAAATATTAAAGCTCAATACAATTCTATAATTCTCCAATTAAATGAAGTAGAAAAACCAATGGTAGAAAATAAATTAAACAGAGTAGAAACAACATTAAAACCAGCACTTGAGCAAATAACATGGGAACAAACAGCTGAAATAGATAAATTCCAAAAAGCAGCTCATAAAATAATATCAGAATTAGCAGATACAGTAAACAAACTTAAAATCTTTGTTGCTAAAATTGATGCAATTTTCAAAGAATGGTTTCAACCTGAAAGTATGCTTTTCCAAAAACCAACTCAAATAAGTGAAGCTGATGCAGTTAGTACAAGATTTATTGCATATTATGAACAAGAAAGATCAAAAATGGCAACAAAAGTTAAAGATATATCAAATCTTGGTGAAGTACAAATTGCTTTAAAAAGTGCAGTTTCTAATTTAGGTACATTTAAAGAAACTGATGAATGGAAAAATTACCAACATTATATTAATAAACTCGTTCTTGATGGTAGTAAACAATTAATTTTAAAAAATTTAATTCATTTAAGTGGTTGTCTTGATCCTACTTTACCTCCTTTCTGTTCTGTAAGATTACTTTTGGAAGATAGAAAAATTGTTTATAGACCTGATTTTACTGGTGAAGATGGTAAAAGTATTAAAAGTATGATTTTAGAATGGATTAATTCATTCCTTAATTTAAGTACACTTTTCAGAATTAGAGTTGATACTGGTATGGGAGATTATATGATTGAAGTTACTGAAGATTATAAAATTCAAGAAATTGTTTATAAATTATATAATGAATGTAATGAATTAGCAAAAGAAAGTGATTCAAAAATGGATCAATTTGGTGAATTTAAAGTTTTATGGGAAAAAGATTTTGAAGAATCTTTCCAACAATTCCTTAAGGAAAATACTACTATTCCTACTCCTACTCCTGAACAAGAAGAAAGACAAGAAAGAATTGATAAAATTTTCAATGATAAAAATCCAAATCCAATTACTAAAGATATTGTTGAATATACTCCAAGTAAAGAAACATTTGATGATAAAATTAATGAATATAAAGATAAATTAAAAAAAGTACAAAATATGCCAAGTACTGTTAAAGTAAGATGGGTTGAAATTGATTTTACTGATTTTAAAAATGAATTAACTAAAATTATAGAAACTTGGATTGAAAATTATAAAGCTTTCTTAAAGAAAAATTCAAGTATTAAACTTCAAAATATTAAAACTTTCATGGATAGAGTTGATCAAGGAATTATTAATAAACCAACTGATACTACAAGTGAAGAAGATAAGAAAAAATTCTTTAGTTTATTAGAAAATATTAGAGATATGGATTTATTATATCCTAAAATTATTGAATTAATTCCATCAATTAAAGGAGAATTAGAAATTTTAAAAAAACATACTAAAAGTGAAAATGAAGATGATCCTTATGATATAGAAGAAAAAAATGTTGATTCAGAAGAACAAAGATTAATTGCTCAAACTGAAGAAGTAGAAAAAAATGTAGTTGAATTAAAGAAAAAAGTAGAAAATGCTAATGAAGATATATCAGAATTAATTGATAAAGAAAAAGAAAATTTCAGAACTGGAAAAAAGAATTTCGAAGACGAAGTCGAAGCATTCAGAAAAGAATTTATTGAAAATGCACCAAAAGAACTTAAAGATTTCTCCGCAGAAGAAATTAAAAATGCATATGAAGTTATGGATAGTTATTATGAAAGAACAATTAAATTAGATGAACAAAAAAAGAAAAATAATGATATGGAATTATTACTTAAAATCCCACTTTCAACAAATAAACAAATTTCAGATTGTTTAACTGATTTAAAATTATACAAATCACTTTGGGATTATGTTGCATATTTCCATGAAATTTTTGAAAATTGGAGTAAAATTAGAATGGATAAAGTTAATGCAAATAATTTAAGTGATGAAATTTCAGAATTGAAAAAAGCTCTTAAAACAAATGTTAAAAAAGAAGTTAAACAAGGAATTCCAGCTTTTAATACTTTACTTAAAAAAACTAATGAAATGGATGATACTATTCAATGTATTATGTTACTTAAAGATAAATCTATTAAACCTCGTCATTGGAAACATCTTAATGAAATTATTAAAAAAAGAATTCCTTATGATGATCCTGAATTTTCAGTTAATTCATTATTAGATTTAGAAATTTATAATGTCAAAGCTGCTGTTGAAGAAGAAAAAACAGTTGCAGGAGATCAAGAAAAAATTGAAATTAGATTTAATAAAATTGAAAAAACTTGGCAATCTGAGAAATTCAGAATGACTAATAATTTAAATAAAAAAACATATGATTTTTACTTATTTGATCATGGTCAAATGGATATTGTTATTGAAAACTTAGAAAAAGATCAAAATCAACTTATTCAAATGTCACAAAAGAAAGGTACATTAGAAAACTTTGAAAATATGGGTGATCAAATTAATAATAAAATGGAACAATTAAAAACAGTTAATGATGTAATTAAACAATGGTTAAAATTCCAAAAGAATTGGGAAAAATTAGAAGTCATCTTCTTAAAATCTGACGATATTCAAAATAAACTTAGAAATGAATATGCACAATTTAAAGAACTTGATCAAAAATTCAGAGAAATTATGAAAGATGCATATGATTATAATACAATGATTGATGTCTGTACTGCTGAAAAGAAAATTACTATTAATGAAATGAGTGAAAATATTGCAACTTGTCAAAATGCTTTAGATAATTATTTAGAAACAAAAAAGAAAATTTTCCCACGTTTCTATTTTGTATCTAATGATACATTACTTAATATGCTTTCTTCTGCAGATTATCCAAATCTTATTAATAAAAACGTTAAGGATTGTTTCGATGGTATTAAGAGTTGGGATATGAAACCTTTAGATGATAAAAATAAATCAGATACTATTTTAGCTATGCTTTCTGCTGATAATGGTGAAGTTGTAGAATTTGATGAACCATTTGTTTGTGAAGGTTCTCTTGTTGAAGTTTATTTAGGTAAATTCGAATCTAAAATGCGTAGTACACTTTCTGAAATTTTAGATAAAGCATATAGTGCTGTAGAATGGAATACTGCTTTATTAAATCCAGATAAATTAAAAGATAATAGACATACTTGGCTTAATCCTTTCCCAGCCCAACTTGCACTTCTTGTTACACAAGTTGTTTGGACTGAAGAAGTTGAACATGCTTTAGAAGCTACTGATGGTGGTGATGATGGTGCATTAAAAGAATATTTCAATTTATGTGTTAAGAGAATTAATCATTTAATTGATAGAGTCAGAGATGAAGTTTTAACAAGAGATTTAAGAGTTAAAATTATTACTGTTATTACTGTAGATGTCCATGCAAGAGATGTCGTTGAAACTTTCTCTAAAATGAAACCTGCTATTGATTCAGGTAATTTCAATTGGAAAAAACAATTAAGATTTAAATACGTTCCTGATAAAAAGAATTGTGATATTCAAATTTGTGACTTTAAAACATTTTATTCATTTGAATATATTGGTAATACTGGTCGTTTAGTCATTACTCCTTTAACAGATAGATGTTATATTACTTTAACCCAAGCTCTTAACTTGATTTTAGGAGGTGCTCCAGCTGGTCCTGCCGGTACAGGTAAAACTGAAACTGTAAAAGATTTAGGAAGAAACTTAGGTTTAGGTGTTATTGTCAATAACTGTTCTGAACAAATGGACATTGAAACAACTGCTCGTATTTTCAGTGGTCTCGCCCAAACTGGTTTCTGGGGATGCTTTGATGAATTCAATAGAATTTCCATTGAAGTCTTGTCTGTCGTTTCAACACAAGTTAAAGTAGTTCTTGACGCTATGAGAGCAGGAGTTAATACTTTTGTTTTTGAAGGAAGTGAAATTAACTTAGTTCCTACTTGTGGATTCTTCATTACTATGAATCCAGGTTATGCAGGAAGAACAGAATTACCTGATAACTTAAAAGCTCTTTTCAGATCATGCGCTATGGTTGTCCCAGATTTAAGAGAAATCTGTCAAAACATGCTTATGTCAGAAGGGTTCAGTTCTGCCAAACCAATTGCAGCAAAATTCATTACTTTATATACCTTATCAAGAGATTTATTATCTAAACAAAAACATTACGATTGGGGTCTTAGAGCTATTAAATCACTTTTAAGACAAGCAGGAGGTTTAAAGAGATTAGAAGCAAATAAATCAAAGAATGAATTTTATATTATTATGAAAGCTCTTTTTGATTTCAATAAAGCCAAAATTGTACCTGATGATTTAATCATTTTCGAAAGATTATTACAAGATCTTTTCAAAGAATCTGATTCAAAAGGAGTTAAAGAAGAAGATATTAACCAAGAAATTAATGCTAAAATTGATGAAGCTACAGAATGTATGGAAGTTGGTTTACAAAAAGATGCTTCATTCACAACAAAGACACGTCAATTAAAAGAAATTTTAGAAGTTAGGCATTGTTTATTCGTTTTAGGTGCACCAGGTAGTGGTAAAACTTCAGTTTGGAAAACACTTTTCTACACAAATATGAAATACTTAAATGAAGAATCAGGACATGAAAAATTATCACCAAAAGCTATTACAGGTAATGAATTATTCGGTTATATTGATGATAAAAGTAAAGCATGGAAATATGGTATTTTATCAGCAATTATGAAAAAAATGTGTAAGAATGACCCACCATATAAAGAGACAATGAAAAATAAATGGATTATTCTTGACGGAGATATTGACCCAACATGGATTGAATCACTTAATACAGTCATGGACGATAACAAAGTCCTTACTCTTACAAATGGTGATCGTTTCCCACTTGATGAATTTATGCGTCTTCTTTTTGAAGTTTCAAATCTTAGAAACGCCACATTAGCTACAGTATCAAGAGGAGGTGTCTTATATATTAATGAAAAAGATATTGGTATTACACCATACTTTGATAAATGGCTTAAAAATCAATTCTCAGATCAAAGACATCAAATTACTAAAAGAGTTCTTCAAGAATTCTTTAAACCAACATTTGAAAAAGTTAAAGAATGGAAAGATAGATATGTTGCACCAATTGTCGAAATTTCATTATTACAAAACTTCTGTTGTATTTTCCAAAATTTAATCCATCAATTAGATTCTAAATTCAATGATATGGAAGATGAAAGAAAAGCATTAGTTGTAGAAGCTATTTACTTCTTCAGTTTCATGTGGGGTGTTGGTGCAGGTCTTATTGATAGAAAGGAAATGAATACTCACATTAATTCATCAATGAAATCAAAGAATAAATTAAGATTCCCAGATGCAGGAACATGTTTCGATTATTATTTCGATGAACCTTCATTAACATGGGTAAATTGGAAAGAACAATTAAAAGAACCAGTATTTGAAGAAACTGATTTATTCAGTGATATTATTATTCCTAATGTCGAAGTCACACGTCTTTGCAGAATTACTGAAATTAATATGTTAGAAGAAAAACCAGTTTTATTCATTGGAGATCCAGGTACAGGTAAAACTGCAGTTGTTAAATATTTCATGAAAAATTATATGGAAGATCTTGCTAAAAAATGTAAGATTCAAGGTTATACTTATAAATCATATGCTATTAACTTTAACAGTTTCACTAATTCATTTATTTTACAAAGTATTATTGACAGTCAAATTACTCAAAGATTCAGTAATAGATATGGTCCTTTAGGTAATACTAAATTAATCTATTTCCTTGATGACTTGAATATGCCTCAATTAGATGAATATGGTACTCAATCACATGTAGAATTACTTAGACAAGCTATTGATTATAAAGAATATTTCGATAGAAAAGATTTAGAATTTAAGAAAGTTTTAGAAGATATTTTATTCATTGGATGTCAAAATCCAAAAGCTGGTTCATTTGTTATTGATTTAAGATTACAAAGACATTTCACTTTAATTGGTGCTTCAGAACCAAATGCAACTATTACAGAAGAAATTTATACATTCATTCTTAAAAATCATTTCAAAGATTTCCACTTCAATGGACAACAAGCTGATACAATTGATAAACTTATTAAAGAAATTATTGAAGCTACAGTTGGTATTTTAGAAAAGATTAGAAAAGGTAATAAAGTCTTCTTCCCATCTGCAACTAAATTCCATTATCAATGGAATATGAGAGAAATCAGTAGAGTTATTGATGGTATTTTAAGAAGTGCTCCAGCTCAATATAAAGAAACTGGTCAAATTTACAAATTATGGTACCATGAATGTAACAGAGTTTATAAAGATAGATTATTATTCCCTGAAGATATTAAAGCATGGGATATTGCTGTTCTAGAACAATTCAAACAAAGTTTCAAATTCGAATCAGCAAACTTAAATGAAGAATTAAAAGAACCTTTCATTTTCGTTCCATTCGGACCAGAAGTTTCTGATGATAATCCAAATGTATTAGTACAACCAAAAACATATGATGCATTAAAAACAGAAATTGCAGAACATCTTCAAAGATATAATGATGAAAAAGGAGATTTACCTCTCGTACTTTTCGATAACGCCATTATGGACATTTGTAGAATTGCAAGAATTATTTCAAATCCATGTTCACATGCTTTATTAGTCGGAGTCGGAGGTTCAGGAAAACAATCACTTTCCCGTCTTGCATGTTTCATTAAAGATATTGATATTGCACTTCCTAATTTAAGTGGTACTGATTATAATGATGAAGCATTCTTACTTGATTTAAGAAATGTAATGCTTAAATCTGTTTTAAAACCAGCAGAAACACCATATTGTTTCTTAATCAATGATAATCACATTATTGATGAATACTTCCTTGTCTATATTAACAACTTCTTATCATCATATTGGGTTGATGAAATTTTCGAAACTAGACAAGATTTAGAATCTTGGTTAGTAAAAAGTTTGAAATCAGCTGCTCCAAATTATGGTTTCACTAAATCAGCAAGTGATTATACTATGGAAGGTCTTTTCAATTATTTAATTTATAGAGTTAAAAATAATGTACATTTAATTTTATGTATGAGTCCAGTAGGAGATACTTTAAGAGTCAGAGCAAGAAAATTCCCATCAATTCTTTCAGGTACTTCTATTGATTGGTTCCATGAATGGCCAGATGAGGCCTTAACTGCTGTCTCAGCAAGACAAATTGGAGAAATGCCACAATTCGAAGGAGATGAAAATATGATTAAGAAATTATCAGAAATTTCTGCTGAATTACATAAATCAATTAAAGAATTTAATAATGCTTATTTCAAATCAGAAAGAAGATATAATTATACTACACCAAAAAGTTTCCTTGAACTTATTAATTATTTCACTGGATTAGTTGGTAAAAAAGATGGTGATATTGATAGACAAATTGCACGTCTTGAGAAAGGTTTAGCTGTCGTTGCAAATGCATCTGAAAGTATTGCAGGATTAAAGAAAGAAATTGAAGCAAAGAGTGTTATTGTCGAAGAAGAACAAAAGAATACATCAGAAGTCTTAGCAAGATTAGAAGTAGAAAATGAAAAGATTTCAGGTGAAAAAGAAATTGTCGAAAAAGCTACAATTGAAGCTATTGCAGCATCTGAACAAGCTGAAAAAGATAAGACAGAAGCTGATAAAGCTTTAGCAGAAGCAGAACCAGCTAAAGAAGCTGCAAGAAAAGAAGCAGAAAATATTAAAAAGGACGATTTAGATAAATTCAAAAATCCTAATAATCCTTCAAAGAATAACTTCCAAGTCTTCAAGTTAATGTATCTTATTTTCAATCCAGAAGATAAAATGCCTGGAGATGATATTAAAAAGGAACTTCCAAATATTAAAAATAAATGTTTAAATGCATCAGCAGATCAAATTAAACAAAAGATGATTCAAAGATTAGATAATATTACATGGGTTACACCAGAATTTTTAGAAAAAGTTAAAGTTTATAGAGAATATCCATATACTGATCCAAAAGAAATGGAAAAGATCTCAGGAGCCGTTAAAGGTGTCGTTGGTTATTTCCAAAATGTTGTCAATTATAATAGATTATATTTAATTGTTGATCCTCTTCTTAAAAAATCACAACAAGCCAAAGCAACTGCAGAAGCTGCATTTGCAAAGAAAGAGGAATTAGAAAAGAGATTAGAAGCAGTCTCAGGTACTCAAAGAAAATTACAAGCAGAATTTGATGCTTCAAAAGCTAAGAAAGATAAAGTCGAAGCAGAACAAGCTGCTCTTATGGAAAAATTAGCAACTGCAGAAAAATTCATTGGTCTTCTTGCATCAAATAATATTCGTTGGAAGAAAGAAGTAGAAACACTTAAGAGTTCAAAGAAAAATATTGCTGGTGATTGTTTATTAGGTTCATCATTCGTATCATATATTGGTGTTTTCAACTCATTCTTCAGAGAAAGAATTATTAATAAATGGAAAACAATTATTATTGGAAAAGATGTATCAGTTACTGAAAATATTGATATTGTTCATACATTAACAACTGAAGGAGATATTCTTAAAATGAAAGCTGAAGGTTTACCATCAGATCCATTTTCAACTGAAAATGCAGTTATTATTACTCAATGTACAAGATATCCTCTTATCATTGATCCACAAATGCAAGCTATAGCTTGGTTAAAGAATAAACAATCAAAGAAAACTCTTGTTCAATATAAACAACAGAAATGGGATCAAATTATTGGAGAAGCTTTAGGAAGTGGAGATGATATAATTATTGAAGATGTTGACCAAGAAATTGACCCAATGCTTGGACCTATTATGGGAAAACAAACTACAAATAAAGATAAAGGTAGAGGAGGTGCTGGTCAAATTAGAGTAGGTTCATCTGATTATCCATTCAATCCAAAAACATCTATTTACTTCATTACTAAAATTTCTAATCCACATTATAAACCAGAAATTATTGCCCAATGTACTTTAATTAACTTCATTGTCACAGAAAAAGGTTTAGAAGATCAATTATTAGCTATGGTCGTCAATATCGAACAACCTGAATTAGAAGAAAGTATCAGAAAATATGTAACTGAAATCAATGAATTCCAAGCAGAATTAATTTTAAAGGAAGATGATGTCTTGGTTAAATTATCAGAAGCTGACGAAGCAACAATTTTAGATAATAAAGAATTAATTAATTCACTTGAAGTTACCAAAACAAGAGCCACTCAAATTGAAGAATCACAAAGAACAACTGAAGCTCTTATTGTCGATATTAACAAGAAAAGAGAAATTTATAGAGGAGTCGGTGAAGAAGGTGCTATGCTTTTCTTCTTAATATCAAAATTATTCGTTATTCAAGATATGTATCAATATTCCTTAAATAGTTTCGTATACTTCTTTGAAAAAGCTATTGCTAATACACCAAAGAATGATAATTTATTACAAAGAGTTGCTGCTTTAAGAGAAAAAATCAGAATTACAGTTTATGTTTGGATTTCTGCAGGTATGTTTGAAAAAGATAAACAACTTTTACTTACTATGATTGCTATTCGTTTATTACAAAAGAAAGGTGCATTAACTCATGAAAGTTTACAAGGTATTACACAAAAACATATTGATTTCTTATTGAAATGTCCACAAAAAACAGGAGTTACTAAAGAAAAATCAGTTGATTTCTTAGAAAACTCACAATGGGAATCTTTATGTTGGTTAAGTGACTTAGATGGTTTACAAGGATTCGCAGAGAAAATTGAGAAAGAATATTCATCTAAATTCAAAGAATGGTATAATGAAATTAATCCAGAAGATTTAGATTTACCACCAGAATGGAAAAAATATAAAAAATATTCATTCCATAAGATTTTAGTACTTAGAGCTTGTCGTCCAGAAAGAGTTGGTATTGCACTTAATGAATTTATTAAAGTATGTTTACCACATGGTGAAGAATTCTTATATGCAAGAACATTCTCAGAAAGTTTATTACAATCATATTTCGATTCAAAACCAGAAGTACCAATATTCTTTATTTTATCACCTGGTTCAAATCCAATTAAAGATTTAGAAATTTTAGGAGGTGATATCTTACCAAAGAAAATCAAAAAGAAATTCACAAAAGAACATGGTTTCAAATATATTGCTATGGGTCAAAATGCAGAAAAAGGAGCAGAAGAAGAATTAAGAAATTGTAATAGTAATGGTGAATGGCTTTTCCTTCAAAATATTCATTTAATGCCTAAATGGCTTAAGACATTAGAAGAAAAAATGAAAGAAATAGCAAAAGAAAAAGGACATGAAGATTTCAGACTTTTCTTATCAGCAGAACCAAGTCCAAATATTCCAGTTGGTATTTTAGAAAAATGTATTAAATTAACAAATGAACCTCCAAGCGGTCTTAAAGAAAATATGAAAATTGCATTTAGTACTCTTAAAAATGGAGATGGTGTTAATCCAATTGATGATAGAAGAAGATGTGGTGTCATATTCGGTTTATCATATTATCATGCAGTCGTTATTGAAAGAAAGAAATTCGGTTCTCTTGGTTGGAATAGAAATTATCCATTTAACCTTGATGATTTACGTAATTCTGATGCTGTCGCTGCTAAATATCTTGAAGCTGCAACAAGTAAAATCCCATGGGAAGATCTTAAATATATTGTCGGTGAAATTATGTATGGTGGACACATTGTCGATGATATGGATAGAGTACTTAATAATTCATATTTAGATTATATTCTTGGTGATAAATTATTAGAAGATTTAGATCTTGTACCATATCCATCAAATAATCCTGTAATGAAAGTAAATCCAATTAAAACTCCTCTTAATAATGCAGTTTATCCATTTGAAACTTGGGGTTCATATATTGATGCTGTTATTACAAGTGAATCACCTGCTTTATTCGGTTTACATCCTAATGCTGAGTTAGAATATCGTATTACAGAAACTAATACTTTATTCAGAAATCTTATTGATTTAGAACCTAAAGAAAGTGGTGGAGATTCAGGTGATAGTGAAGGAAGTAGATTTGATGCTGTTAAAGGACAATGTGATGATATTACAGCTAAAAGTGCTGATGGTTTATTTGATATTATTAAGATGAAACAAACAAGAGAAGGAGAATTAACTCCAGATCAAAATGTCTTTATGCAAGAATGTGAACAAATGAGAGCTTTATGTGAATTAATTAAAAAGAACTGTAAAGATATTTGTGATGCCATTGATGGTAAATTAACAATGGATGAAAGAATAGAACAATTGATTTTCAGTTTAAGTGCAAATCGTGTACCTGCAAAATGGATTTCAGATGGTTTCGCAACAAATAGACCACTTGGTTCATGGCTTAAATCACTTGTAGCAAGAATTGAACAATTAAAACAATTTGAAGGTAATGATAACACAGTACCAAAAGTAGTATTTATTAACAGATTATTTAATCCACTTTCATATTTAACAGCTATTCGTCAATTAGCAGCAAGAAAATTAGAACAAGAATTAGATAAATTAGACATTTTAACTGAACCATCAAATTACTATCTTAAAGATAATGAACCACAAGGTATTGTATTTAAAGAAAGTCAAGGTGTTCCAATTTATGGTTTACATTTACAAGGATGTAGATTTGATGAAGATAATAAAGTTCTTGAAGAAAGTAGACCTAAAGAAAACTTCTTTGTATTACCTATTATATATTGTAAAGTTATGTCTGTTGAATTTTTAGATCCTAAGAAAGATTTGAAGAATTCATATATTTGTCCTATTTATAAAACTATTGATAGACAAAGTACTTTTGTTTGCTTTGCTCAATTTAGAACAAAAGCTCCACCTGCTAAATGGACTATTGCTGGTGTTGCTGTTATTCTTGATTGTGAAAAGACAGATAATATTGTCAATTTAAAAATTTAAACACATTGTTTTTTATAACTTATTTTTAATTATTTTATAAATTCAAATTTAAAAAAATTTTTTTTTTTTCATCAAGAATAAAAAAATTTAATTTGAAAAAATATAATAAATATAAAAAATAAAAAATATATTACTTAATAAATATTTATTAATCAATTTAAATTTTGGAATTGTTATTTTAAAAAAATAATACAATTGTATATTATTATTAAATTTACAATTTAAAAAAATAAAAAAAATTATTTTAAAAATATTATTATTTTATAATTATAAGAAATATTTAAAATAAATGAAGCAAAAATATAATAAAAAGAGTATTTTTATATTTAAAAACATTAAAATATTAAAATTTATATTATTCAATATTATATGGAAAATCAAACATGAAAAAACATTTTAATTTAATATTAAAATATTCATATAATATTTTTCAATCAAAAAAAATAATTTAAATTTGAATTTATATCTTATCTTTTAAACAAAAAATAAAATTCTAATTTATTTATTTAACTGAAGAAATAAATGAAGCAATCTCAATAAAAAAAGAATAAAAAAAAATAAATCATTTAATAAAAAGAAAAAAAGAACCAGAAAAAGAAGAAATAAAAATGTAATATAAAAAATATTATTTAAATGAACAAATAATATATGATAAATCTTTTGATGAATTTTTGTTTTTATGTAAATTAAAAATTTATAAAAGAAAATAACAATAAAATACAAATATGAATTTAAATATAGAAAAAAAATTATTTTGTAATTTATTCTTATTATAAAGAAATAAACATATCAAAACAAAATTTAAGTCAAACAATTTTAAATGATAAACATTTTTTAAAAGTAAAACGAATTTAAGTAATTGATAATTCTTTTTACATCAATTGATAGAAAAATTATAAATAATTGTTTTGAAAAACAACAAAATTAAATTCCTTATGATAAAGAATAAAGTTGTACTCATATTAAATTAATTTTTATAATAAAATTTTATTGGGAATTATGATAATTCTATAAGTATAATAAGTTCAAAACAATGAAAAGATATTTTTCAATTATTTATTGTTCATTTTTCAAATGAAGAAAATGTAAAAATAATAATGGAATATCAATTGAACAATTTTTTAATAGAGTTATTGTGAAAAATAATAAAAAATTTTTTGGTTTTGGATTAAAAAAATTATAAAAAAATCAAATAAAAAGATTCCCAAAGCTAAAGATATTTTTGTTTAACATTTTTTAAAAAATATGTTGGAAAAAATTAATGAAGATTAAGTTAATAAATTAATTTATTCATCAATTAATAATTATTTTAATAGATTATTATCAAATAAAATGTTTGACTGTTTTTACAAGTATAAAGATTTAAATATATATTAAGTTTTGTTCTGATTTAATTTTAGCAAGTGATATTTCAACTCAAAATTATTTAGATTTAGTACTTAAAAAGTAGAGATAATAACTACAAATAAATTTATATCAGATTATTGTGTGGTAATATTTAAATAAAAAGAAAAATTCTAAAATTTAAAAAAATAATTTTGGTTGATTTTTGATTTTTTTATTGGAAAGAATATTTATAAAACAAAGAGAGTTAATTCAAAAGAAATTAAGAAATGAATTATTTGTAATTTAAAGGAAAAGAATCAATTTGATTATGAATTGGAATTCAAGTATGAACTTTCTGAATGAATAAATATAATAATGAGAAGGTGTTAAAATTAAATATATTATTTGAATTCATTCATATTATAAACAATATTTATAAATAAAGATAATATTAATTACATTTATTAATAGTTCTTTTTTTTGTAATAAAATATTATTTGAATATTATACTATTTTTCATATAATATCTTATATTATTTAATAATAATTTTTTCTTTAAAAATTTATATTCATATATTGTTAAACACAAAATAATCATTGAATATTATAAAGAAAATATTTTTTTAATATTAATTTAATATCAGAAAAATCTTATTCTTTTTTGTACTTTTTTCAAATCATCTTTTTTAATATTCTAAAATTCTTTACAAAAAATAATTCTATAAATTTCAAAGTATTAATAATAATAAAGATTTTTTAATATTGATATTCTATAATTATTATTTATAAATACCTTATTTCCCATTTATCAATAGGATTATCTATCATTTACATTTTTTGTTGATAATTTAAAAATAAATCAAAATTAATTATATTTTAAAATTTAATTTAAAATATTAAATATAAATGTTTTTTATATTTGAAAAAATATGTAAAGAAGATAAATATAAAAAAATATTTTTGATGATTTTAAAGGAATGGGGATTGGGGATTGGGGATTGTGGATTGGGCCCAATCCCCAATCCCCAATCCCCAATCCCCAATCCCCATTTATATTTTTTTATAAAAGATAAAATTATTTTTTTTAATTTAATTTAAATTAATAAA
>Ga0256407_10007441_pt1 | contig 16470 bp, 15 predicted proteins | sample RumenRJG_04DNA_FD_193489 | JGI IMG/M metagenome (GOLD analysis project Ga0256407, IMG submission 193489) | Bovine rumen microbial communities from Lethbridge, Alberta, Canada - RJG_04 | ecosystem: Host-associated > Mammals > Digestive system > Stomach > Rumen | place: Canada: Alberta...
GTTAACGACAATTCGTCCACGAATTTGATCCGCCGTGGAATCTTGAAATCCTGGAGCCGCGCCGACAAAGCCCTCTTGATATCTGTCTCTGTCAAGGAGCTACCGGCCTCCTTCTGCACGTCGGCACAGAGCACATTGCCTAATATGGAGTTCGACTTACCATAGACCAGCACCTGTCTCACGCCGTCCAGCGACATGATGGCATCCTCCACCTCACCAGGGTTCACTTTGTAGCCGCCTACATTGATTAGTTCGTTCTTGCGGCTCTTGAACCTGAACAGTCCGGCTTCCTCGTCGACCCACTCAATCAAGTCGCCCGAATGATAGAAGTCGTTGGTGAAGAGGAACCCCTCAGACGTGCCCAACAGCGACTTGTGGATAAGGAGCTCATTATTCTCAACCCTTATCTTGTCGCGTATTGACAGGGGTATCTGGAAGCAGTCGTCCTTGGCAGCGAACAAGGTTCCTGCCTCGGTAGAAGCGTAGACATTGTTGATCTTTGCGTTGGGGAAAATCTTGTGGATGGCATCGTAGAGCCGAGCGTCGGATTTCTCTCCACCCAAGGTGACACGGGCCACATGCCCATAAGGCCTCTCGAACGGAAGGAGCAACCTGTAGAAGGTGGGGGTAGCCGAAATGTGGGTGACCCGTTTGTCGTCGATCTGGCGCAACACCTCGTCGCGTGATTTCCCAAACACGTTGACCATCGTGTTTTGGTTAACGAAAGCCTGGAAAAACACCTGAATGCCGGCCATGTGGGTAGGGTTGTAGGCAAACGCCCAAACCTGCCCGGCATATTTCTCTCCACACCTCACAGAACGTGTCAGCGTAGATATGCCATGCACCACCTTCTTGGGCTGACCTGTAGTGCCTGAGGTGAAGATGGTGACCTGCGAAGGCGACTTCCTGACGGCAGCGACAACCTCGTCGACACTGTCAAAATGCCGGGCTTCGAACGTCTTCTCGACATTCACCTCACTATCGTCCAGCCCATCAATCTCCGACGGGTTGATGTCGGAGTCAACAAGCGTCAACGGCAAGCCTGCAGCCAAAGCCTTTACCATGTTGACAAAGAAAGGAAACAGTTCCTTGCTCCTCAGAAAAGGGCAATAGGCAGTGCTCCCACTGACAGCATCCAGCAGGTCGGCGTAGGTATATTCCCTATCGTCGTAAAGAAACACCATTACTCAGCAAACTTTGACAAGATCTCACCAATGGTATTCACCAGACCATCCTCGAAGATGTCGATGTCGTATTCATCCTCAATCTTCACGGTCAGTTCGGCAAGGTCGAAGGAAGAAAGGCCCAAGTCGTCGCGGAGATTCATCTCCGGGCTCAAACGGTCGATTTTTTCCGCACCTTTCAAACTTCTGATCTCATTGATGGTGTCTAACAAGAATTCTTCCATAACGATTTATCATCGCAGCACTCCAGATTATCATTGACCGGATGCCAGGCTCCGGGCAGTTGCCCACAGCCATACCGGAAACCGCACCGCCCTGGTGCCGCAAAACAAGGCAGCCTTTTCTTTGCGGCGCAAAAATAGCAATAAAAAATAAGATACTTACACCTTTGAGTGGATTTTTTCAACAAAGGCGCAATTTGACAACCTAAATGCTCTGATTGATAGGTCGGTAGATACGGGTTTCGGACAAGTCGCAGGCAATGCTTCCCCAAGACAGGCCGATGCCGTAGGCACTCATGATCACCTTCTTATAGGTAGACGTGTCATACCCACTCTCGTTATGCCGGGTGTCGGTGATGACCAATGGCACAGAGGTGGGACCCGTATTGCCGTAGTTGGCGATATTCAGCGGCACATTGTCGGTCTTGATCTTCAACTTCTTCTTCAGATGGTTGAACGTGAATTTCGTGGCCTGGTGGAAAGCGAAGAAATCGACATCGTCGACCGTCCAGCCCACATATTCCAACAAAGTCCTGACGCTCGAAGCACCATCCTTGACAATGAAGTTGAAAACTGCCAGGCCGTCCATGTCAAGGTTTTCCAGCGACCTGATATTGCCGTCGCTGTCGGTATACTCCTTCTTCGTCTCCTCCGTAGCCGGCATTCTGAAACCTCCGGCAGGCACGATAACCGACTTGTGCTCTGCGCCATTCGAGCACAGATGCACGCAGATATCCTTGCCCTCGGCCTTCTCGATGAGAGTGGCAGAACCACAATCGCCAAAAACCATTCTGTGCGACCTGTCCTTCTCGTTGATCATCTTGGTGGTGGTGTCGCCAGCCAACAGCAGTACCTTGTCGCACGAGCCTGAGGCAACCAGCGTGGAAGCCAGGTAAACGCCATTGATGTATCCGGAGCACCCGAAAGAGACATCGAAGCACACCGTATCCTTCGACAGCCCCAGACGGTCTTGCAAAATGACAGAGGTGGCCGGAGCGATGTAGTCGAACGTCTGTGAGACAAAAATCAGTCCATTGACAGAAGACCTGTCGAGTCCTTCTTTCTCGAAAAGCAACTGAGCAGCCTCGAAGCACTCGTCGCTTGCCGTCTGACCGGCATCGGCTACATGAACCCTATCGACACCCGTTGCATTCCTGATAACCTTCACCTTGTCTTCTCCGAAGAGTTGGCTCAACGTGTCCATTTCCAGCACGTTAGGGGGCAAATATGTGGATATGGCACTGATGGCCACATTCTTCAACCTACATATCATAGACAGAATAGTTTTTGTTTATATTTATAATAAGGTGTAGCCTCCGTCTACCTTCAAACTTATTCCTGTGACCCAGGAACTGGCGTCAGAAAGGAGATAGACCACCGGCAAAGCGATGTCTCTGGGCTGACCAAACCGTTTCAAAGGGAAGAATTTCTGTTTCTCGACCATCTCCTCCCTCGTAAGCAAAGCATTGGCAAAAACTGCCTCCGTGGCTACGATGCCAGGATTGACGCTGTTTACACGAATGCCTTGTTTCGACAAGTCGAGCGCCGCGCTCTTCACGAACGCGTTGACAGCGCCTTTGGAGATGGCGTTCAGTGAGTCGCCATAGTGTACGGTATATACTCCGGCGAGCGACGAAACGAACACCACCGATGCCGGTTTGTTGAACTTCTTCTTCCTCACCAGTTTCTGCGTGAGTGATACCGGAGCCACGGCATTGGTCTCCAAGAACTCATTCACGTCGGTCTTGTTGAGGAACTTCACCAACACCATTTTTGAGATACCCACGCAATTAGCAAACCCATCGATGACAGGCAGCGACTCGACGAGCTTGTCGAGTTGTGACTCGTCGGTGATGTCGCAGCGGTGAACCACATGGTCACCCTCCTCCATCATGGACAGGGTCTCGGCCAGCCGGCCGGCATCCCTCGCCAGCAGGTGGACGTTTGCCCCTAGCCGGGAGCATTCGATGGCCAACTCGCGGCCAATGCCCGAAGAAGCACCTGCCACGAGAATGGTCTTTCCTTCTAACGTATATGGGTTGTACATGTTCAAATGAGAATATAGCCACCATCAATGGGCAGGTCGACCCCTGTGACCCATGAGGAAGCGTCGGACAGCAGAAAAACATGTGCCCAAGCCACATCGGTCGTCTCGCCCAATCGTCTCAAGGGATAATACTGCACTTTCTCGAGCATTTGTTCCTCGGAGAGCACACCACCCTCGTTCTTGAAGATATTTGTCTTGATAATACTGGGATTCACACAATTCACGCGGATTCCCTGCGAAGCCAGTTCCAACGCCGCACCCTTGGCAAAGCCGCTGACCGCCCCTTTTGAGGCCGCATACATCGACTCACCATAATGCACGCAATAAATGCCAGAGAGCGAAGAGGTGAAGACGATGGAACCTTTCTTTCTGACTTTCTTTCTCTTTACCAGTTGCTGGGTGAGCAGAATAGGCCCGAAGGTATTGGTTCCTACCAATTCCTCCAACTTGGAGGGAGTAATAAACTTAACCCGGATGATATTTGCGATTCCCGCATTGTGAGAAATGCCATCCAGTGCCGGACATTTCTCAGCAAGATTCTCAATCTCAGGAAAACTGCTCAAATCGGCGGGGATCTGGCAATGGCCAGTCCCCTCCAACATGTTCATTGTTTCAGCAAGCCTATTGGTATTACGACCCGTAATCACCACTTTGGCGCCCATTCTGGAACATTCGATGGCCACTGAGCGGCCTATGCCAGAAGAAGCGCCTGTCACCAAGACTGTCTTATCCTGAAGACTGAATGGATTATGCATTACTTGGATTCTACGAGGTCGTAAAGTTCCTTTATCGTGTTGCATGAACGAAGTTCGGCACCAGTCACCGTCTTGTCGAACTCATCGTCGATGAACGAGATGATAGACAGGGCGACGAGCGAGCCCCACTCCTCAAGATCTTTGTATACGGTATCTGCAGCGAACACTTCCTCGGGAGTATCCTCAAACTCTGCCGCAAATGCTTTCACAAACTCATCTAAAGTCATAATTATAATAATTTGGTTAATGAATATTATTTCAAGTCAGAGTAATCTCTTACTCTTCCCTCATAAGAGGGTATATGCAGTAAAGACGTCACCAATGCCTCTGGTGCCATGCGTCTTACAATTTTCTGAAGCGTATCGTCGGGACCCACCTCATAGAATGCCGTGACACCATTCTCCAACATCCTGAACGTGAGTTTGGTCCACTGCACTGGGTGAGTCATCAGTTTCACCTGATTGTCGAGAATTTCCTGGGCATTGGTGTGCTCGCAGCCATCGGCGTCCTGATATACAGGAATCTGGGCATCGCAGAAGTGAAGCTTTCTCAGTTCGGCCGCAAGAATCTCGCCCTCCTCGGCCGAATTGGGCGAATGGCCCACACCCTTCATAGGCAGAGGGAATGCCCGTTTAGCTCCCATCTCATTCAACATCTTGCATGCTTTCTTGATGCTCTTCCGGGCACCGGTTATCACCAACTGCCCCGGGCCGTTGTAATTGGCGATATATAAGTTCTCGCCATCTTCCTCGCCTACGAGCCGCAGCACATCAAGCACCTGCTCGTCGGGGATACCAATAATGGCGCCCATGGCGCTGGGATGGCGCTGAAAAGCCTCATGGAACACTTGCCCACGGGTTTTCACAAACTTCAGCGTCTCCTCGAAACTGAGCACGCCGGCAACCACCAAGGCAGCATATTCGCCCAAGGAATGTCCGGCCACGCAATCGGGCTTGACCTCGTTCTGGCCCAAAGCCAAAGCCACCTGATATATAAAAATAGCCGGCTGAGTATATCGCGTATCCATCAGCAACTCCTCTGAAGCACTGAACAGCGTATCAGAGAATCTCTCGCCCAGGATATCGTTAGCTTGCTCGAAAATGGCACGGGCCTGGGGGAAATTGTCGTAGAGGTCCTTTCCCATCCCCTCTTTCTGGCAGCCCTGGCCAGGAAACAAAAATGCCTTCATCTTGTACGCAACACTTTATTCGGGAAGTTTGAACTTATGCTCGGCCAAGTCCATGACCACGCTCATGCGCTCACGGCCGTCGGGCATTTTATAGGTATCGAGTATCTTATTGCCATTGCGGGTCTGGAACCTCACGATTTTCTCGTTGACGGTGTCCATCTCGCCATACACTTTCTTCACACCCAAGATCTTCATCATATAGAGCATCAGCTCCTGTGTGTAGATAGACATATAGGAATCGTCGCGCCCAGGCAGCCACGCCCAGAACTCATTACGTGCACCCTGCCCATTCACGAACTTCTTGTCGCTGTTGGGGCTGGTAGACCTGAAGCGGTCGAGCGCGTCCTTGACAATGGAGGGGCGGCGCAGCGCCGTCATGAACAGAGGCCACACAAACCGCCATTTATGCTTGCGGAATCCTTTGAATTCCTGCGACACATCCAAAGAGCCACTGCTGAAACCGATAATCTTATGGTCGAGTTCGGCGCAGACCACGATCTGGTAGGGGTCGTTCAAGATAATCTTATAGTATTGTTTCAGGAAGTCCTTGTTGACGTGTGCGAAAAAACCTTCACCATACTCATCACGGACATGATAGTGCACCTCCGCAATCTGCATGGCATCACTCGGCTTCGCCAGTCGGAATTTAATCTCGCTCATTCTAGTCTTTTTGCATACACAACTACCCCGCAAGCATTATGCCGCAGGCGCTTCCAAAACTCTTCTTTTGTATGTCGTCACATTTCCAATCATACCTTGCAGCTCTTATGCTGATAAAAGCCTTTGCGCACAATCCCCCTTGTGTTAACGATAATATTGACACGGCAAAACACCAAGACATTTTTCGTCAGGAGGGAATGTATTTTGTCATAGCGGAATTTCAAAGTACCAATGAATGGTTGATAGACTGCTACTAAAATGGGACCGACAACGAATTATCGACACCAAATTTGGCCACAAAGATACAAATAATTATTGAGCCCTACAAACTTATTGACTTTTTTGTGCCCTGTTTCTTTGTTATTTCGTTATTCTTTGCCTATTTTTGCAGTCGAAACCACACATAAAGTATGAAAAAAACTTCAATTGGGCTGTTTGCCCCTGCCGCAACCCTTGCGGTTGCCCTATGTTTCTGCTCTTGTGGAAAAGAGCAGTTCCACCTCAACGGAACGATAGCCAACGCTACCGACTCTGTGCTGTATCTTGAGAACATGGCCCTCGACGGCGCGAAAGTAGTCGACTCGGTGAAACTTGACGACAAAGGCGATTTTGCCTTCAGTCTAGAGGCACCTGCCGACGCACCCGAGTTCTACCGGCTTCGCATAGCCCAGCAGATAATCAGCCTCTCCGTCGACTCCACCGAGACCATCACCGTGAAGGCCACCTACCCCGACATGGCCTCCAACTACCAAGTGGAGGGCAGCGAGAACTGCCAGAAGATCAGGGAACTGTCGCTGATGCAGATGAAATTGCAGGCCGAGGCCCAGCGCGTATACAACGCGCCCGAACTCAATGCCCAGGCCGTGGAAGACAGCGTGCGCCATCTTATCGACCAATACAAGGCCTCGGTGCTTACCAACTATGTATACAAAGAGCCGATGAAGGCCTATTCCTATTTTGCTCTCTTCCAGGGCATCGTGGTGGGCAACGCCTACCTCATGGTGTTCAACCCCCGTACCAACACCGACGACGTGCGTCCTTTCTCGGCCGTAGCCACCAGTTGGGACCAGCTCTACCCCAAATCGCTGCGTGGCGAGAACCTACACAACATCGCCATCGAGGGAATGAAGACCCAACGCATCGTGAAAGCCAGCCAGGAGGGTCTGGAAGTGGACGCCAGCAAGGTGACCGAGGCCGACATCATCGACATCGTGCTGCCCGACAACAATGGCGTGACACGCCGCTTGACCGACCTCAAGGGCAAGGTGGTGCTGCTCGACTTCCATGTGTTTGCCGCCGATGGCAGCAGCGAGCGCATCCTCGCCCTCCGCGAGCTCTACAACAAATACCACGACCGCGGACTGGAGATATTCCAGGTGTCGCTCGACGAGGATGCCCATTTCTGGAAAACCCAGACCGCTGCCCTGCCATGGGTGTCGGTACGCGACGACAAAGGCGCCTCACAGCCCTATTTGTATCAGGTGCAGGCCGTCCCCGTCGACTATATCATCAACCGCGACAACCAAGTGGTGCTCGGTCCGCGTGAAATCAAGAACCTGGAGACCGACATCGCCAAATATCTCTAAATGGCCACGGCAAGGAGAATGCTCTTGGGCCTGGCGATGTGGCTTGGCACACTCGCACAGGCCCAAACGTTCTCGCTGCAAGTAGAGAACGACTCCCTGGCGTATCTCGTCTTACGCACCGACTCCACTACCGACAGGTGGCGCCTCGCATTCCCCGTCTACCAGATATGCACGGGCGATGTGGATGGTGATGGCCAAGAAGACGCCCTGGTGGGCGTGGTGAAGTCGACCAGATTTGACAAGAAGACTGCGCGGCGTCTCTTTATTTTCAAGAACCACAAGGGGCACATACGGCCCCTATGGATGGGCTCACAACTTGGCGGCATCCTGCACGACTTCAAGATCGTCAACGGCAGGGTATTCACGTTGCAGGCCACTACCGACGGACAATACGTGGTGCTCGAGCACGTATGGCGGAAATTCGGACTCGGCGCACAGCGTTTCATCGTGAAAGGCGTGCCTCACGAGGAGGCACTACAGGTGTTCGAACACCTATAGGCGCACTATACGCCCCACTGCTTTTTCAACCTACTAATGCCAATAATCACTCTAAACCACACGACTATGAAAAGAATCATTCCTTTCCTTATGATGCTGACCATCACTATTGGATTGTCGGCACAGGATAATGATGAGCGAAAACCCATCACGCTTCCTGGCAAGGGCAACATCAATGTGGAAACGCTCAACAAGCGCATCAACACCAAGATGGACATCTCCAACCTCTCGGTATGCGAACTGCGCGTCCTGCGCAACGCCTTCGCTGCCCGACAAGGGTATCTCTTCAAGAACAGCGAACTGAGGATGGTGTTCAACACGACATCATGGTATGACTCGCTGGCATGGTTGCGCGATGGCGGGAAACTGCCCCCTCTGAAATACACCCCCGACGAGCAAGCCTTCATGAAAAAGCTGCAAGACCGTGAGAACGAGTTGCTCAAGCAGAACTTCAAGTCCAAGACGGGCATCGTGAACCTCGACAACCTGATCAACCCCTTCCAACTCGATGTCTTCCCCGACGACCTGAGGTCGCACCTCGCGAAGCATGGTTTCGGCATTGTGGAGACCGACAACGAGCAGATATTCCAGGTGTACGAGCACAACGACTACACCATGTTCCCCAACTTCATCACCACCGACCTCTACTTGCAACTCTTCCATCTTTATTTCGACACCACGCTCCGCAAAGTTGAGGAGAGCACACTAAGCAAGGTGATGACCGACTTCACCCAGCGGATGTATGACACGATGAAGACCAGGGCACAAAGCGAGAAAAACAAGGATGTGAAAAGCGCAGCCGAATGGCTCCAGACTTATTTCGCCATCGCCTACACGCTCATCTCAGGCGCCGTGCTGCCACCTGTGCCCGAGGCCTACAAGCAGATGGCCCAAGAAGAACTGAAGAACTGTGGGGAAGCCCAGAACAGCCTTTCGGAATTCCTGGAATATTTTGAGGTCAACTTCGCCTATAGCCTCTTCAGGCCCAGAGGACACTACACCCGCTCCGAGCAATGCCAGCGCTATTTCAGGGCCATGATGTGGCTGCAGACCGTGCCCTTCGGAACCGACATCGACCACCAGATGCTCCGTGCCGCCCTCCTGGCCGATGCCATTTCCTCTTCGGCCGAAGCCAAGAAAGCCTACAACGCCGTGGCCGACCCCATCACCTATCTGATGGGAACACCCGACAACATCACCATCCTGCAAGTGGCCGACGTGATGGCCCAACAGGGGGTCGACGTGCAGCGGTTGGCCAAGAACAAGAAAGCCATGAAGGCCTTCTGCCAACGGATTGACGAGGTAGCAGAACAACAGACACGCATACGCCCGAAATTTGAGTTCACCTCACACAACAAGGTAAACCTCATGCCCCAGCGCTATATGCCCGATGCCGAGGTGCTGCAAGAGATGTGCGACTACAAGAACGATCCCACGAAACGTGACGTACCCTCGGGTCTCGACCTGATGGCGGCCATGGGCAACACTGCCGCCGAGCGCATTCTCATCAACGAACTCAAGGAAGACAAACGCTGGGAAGGCTTCGTTCCTACCCTGTCGAAGATGAAGGGCGTAATGGGGAAGGCCGACTGGAATGCCTCTGTGGCCACGAAATGGATGTCGGCACTCCACACGCTCAACCTCTACGACGACAACCGCAGGCCCTACTTCATGAAGACCCCACAATGGGACAAGAAGAACCTGAACGCCACGCTGGCCTCATGGGCCGAACTCAAGCACGACGCCATTCTCTATGCCAAGCAGCCCTTTGCCGCAGAATGTGGCGACGGCAGTCTGCCCGCACCCACCATCGTGGGTTATGTGGAACCCAACGTGGCTTTCTGGGAGAAAGCCGTGAGCCTGATCGACGAAACCCACAACGTGCTGCGCCGTTACGGTCTGCTCACCGAAGAGGTGGAGCAGATAGGCAACGACACGAAAGACGAGGCCACTTTCTTCCTCGACATCAGCAAGAAGGAACTCGCTGGAAAGAAAATCACCGACGAGGAATATGACCATATCCGCTATATCGGTGCCACCTTTGAGAACCTCTCTCTCCAGATGCTGCGCGAGCCCGACCAATACCTGCAAGGATGGTATGACGTGCAGGGCGCCGACAAATCCATCGCCGTAGTGGCCGACGTCTACACGGCCAATGGTGCCACCAACCCCGAGAAATCGATTCTCTACGAGGCTGTAGGCCCCGCCCATGAGATTTATGTGGTGGTGGAAGTGGATGGCCATCTGCGCCTGATGCGTGGTGGCGTGTTCTCCTACCGTGAGTTCAAGCGTCCCATCGACGAGCCAAGGATGACCGACGAGGAGTGGCAGGAGAAACTAAAGAGTTATCCCAATACAGGCAAGCCATCGTGGATGGAGGAAATCACCATCCCTGGCGACAAGAAGCCCGCCGACAACGAGACGGTGTTCTACGGTTCGGGATGCTGATGCAAAAATGGCTACTGTGGCTCATGGCGTGGTGGTGCGTGCCGGCAATGGCCGGCGACACCATCACCGTGACGTTCACTGGCGACGTACTGCTCGACCGTGGCGTACGTGAGAAAATTTCGGCCGATGGCGTGGAGTCGCTCTTCTCGCCATCGGTCGACTCGCTTTTCTCTGCCAGCGACGTAGTGGTGGGCAACCTGGAATGCCCCGTCACCCACATCCATGCCCCCAGGCAGAAAAAATACATTTTCAGGGGCGAACCAGAATGGCTGGCCGCTCTCAAGCAGCATGGGTTCACCCACCTCAACATGGCCAACAACCACACCATAGACCAAGGGCGACGCGGACTGCTCGACACCCGCCAGCGGGTAATGGAGGCAGGGATGATGCCCATCGGAGCGGGCAGTTCGATGGAAGAGGCAGCCCAACCCGTACTACTGGCAGAAACACCTCGCAAAGTATGGATGATTGCCTCGCTGCGCCTGGCACTCGAAAACTATGCCTACCTGCCCTCACATCCCTGCGTAAGCCAGGAGAGTTTCGACACGCTGCTACAGCGAGTCGCCACACTGCGCCACGACGACCCCAGGTGCTATATCATCGTGTCACTCCATTGGGGAGGAGAGAACACCATGCACCCATTGCTCGACCAGAAAGTGGAAGCCCACCGTCTCATCAATGCCGGGGCAGACCTCCTGATAGGCCATCACACCCATACACTCCAGGACATCGAGCAATACCAAGGAAAACACATCTTCTACAGCATAGGCAACTTCATCTTCGATCTGCTCAAGCCCCAGCACGCCAAGGCTTGCGTGGTGACAGCACGTATCACCACCGACGATGCCCAAGTAAGCGCGCTGCCCATCGAGATAACAGACTGCACGCCCCGCATCGTAGGAAGAAGTTTACCAACCAATAAATAGTTACTTTTTAGGCATAAGCACAGGCAGCCCAGGGTTGGCATCATCATCGTCAACAGGTGGGGTGCCATCATCCTCTTCATCCTCGCCAGAGGTCTTGCCAAGAATGATGTTGATGATGGCCGTGACATCATTCATGTTGATATATCCGTCACCATTCACGTCGGCAGTGGCCAACTCATACTCCGTCTCGTTCTTGCCCAGGATGATGTTGATGATAAAAGTGACATCGTTCATGTTCACATACCCATCGCCATTGACATCTCCCTTGATCTGGTCGGTGGCCACACGGCGGATTTCCTGAGCGTAAGCTCGGCCTGTACCCAGGAAGAAGAACTGCCACGCAAATGGCTGTCATCAGGTATCGTGGTTGCATATTCAGTTGGGATATTCTGTGCCTCATCATTTCATCATCACTTTTATAGTTGTACCATCACTGTATCTCACAAGGTTCAGGCCTGGTTTCAATGTCTCACGTCTCTGGCCGCCCATATCGAAGATGCCCACTATCTGGCTTTCCTCCACATTCATCTGGCGGGCAATCGTCACATCGTCACCTTCGAGGGTGTACTCGTCGGCTGCCAGCTCGTCGTTACCGATGGCCAGATATGCCCTGTTGGGACCAATCTTCACACTGCCATCCTTCGACACCTTGTAGAAACCGGTCGTGCCATTATGGTTTTGCAATACGTAACATCCCTGGGGCACAAACCTCTCTACATAGCAACCCTGCAACAAATCATTACGGAGATAATTGTTGGTTGACTCATCCACCTCTTCCGTGTAACCTGTCAGGAGATAACTTCCGGGAGGCGCCTTCACCAAATAGGGTTTGTTGGCTTCTGGCACCGACACGAGGGTGGTCTGTAATTGGTCTTTCTCATTACGTCCGGTGACAGTATATACCTCCATTCCCTCAGGAATAGCGAACTGGAATGGCAAGCACAAGGACGACCATCCCACGCTTGACACTTGCAATGTATAGGTTTGCAATGTGGATTCAAACTTATATTTCATATAGGAATCCAACGACTCCAAATGCTCTGCGAGCCAAGTTTCACTGCCAAATTCACAAATGAAAAAAAAGTTCAGGAACCGCAAGAATTCAGACAATTGCTCGAATTTACCTCACCGATTTTGATGGTTGTTAGCAACGGAAAGGTCTGAACTTCTATCACTTCTGAATTCCTTTCAACTTGACAAAGTTGAGTTATTAACAAAAACAAATATGAGTTAATTTTTTAAAAGTATGTCCTGTTTCACATTATTAATAAGTAACTTTGCATCGCTTTTTAAGAATGTATTGATGGATTATTCAGAGAACATGAGATTGCGTTTTATTATTACCACCATTTTAATATTTATTTCTTGCAGCATAGGTTTTGCTGCTAGTGCAAACTATGTGGATTTAGGACTTAGCGTGAAATGGGCCACCTGCAACCTTGGAGCCAGCACCCCTTCTGACATGGGCGAGAGGTATGCATGGGGAGAGACCAAGACAAAGAGCGACTTCACATGGAGCAATTATCTATATTATAACGCAACCTCGGGTTCGGTCGTCAACATCGGCTCCAATATCGCCGGAACGGACTACGATGCCGCCAAAGCACAACTGGGTAGCAACTGGCGCATGCCCTCAAAGTCAGAGTGCCAGGAACTCGTAAGCAAATGCACCTTCAAGACAGTGACCATCGAAGGGTCGAGGTGTCTGGAAGTAACTGGCCCCAATGGCAACTCCATCGTCCTACCCCTGGCAGGATATATGAGCGACGGCACCGTCACAGGCAATGGCTCAAAGGCCTATTACCTGAGCGGTGACATCTATGTGAGCAGTATCAGGGCCTATGCTTTGTACCCATTCACTGGGGGAGCTACCGTAAGCTATTGCCAGCGACGCACAGGTGCGTTAATCCGCCCAGTCTACATAGGAAAAAATGAGAGTTCAGAACCTTCCGGTCAAGAGACTGGAGAGACAACAGAACCAACCAATCAAGAGACAGGAGAGACCAACAACAACTACGTAGACCTGGGTCTCAGTGTGAAATGGGCCACTTGCAACCTGGGAACCAACAATCCATCCAACATGGGCGAGAGGTATGCATGGGGAGAGACCAAGACAAAGAGCGACTTCACATGGGCCAATTATATCTATGCCAACGGAACATCGAGCTCGGTCGTCAACATCGGCTCCAATATCGCCGGAACGGACTACGATGCCGCCAAAGCACAACTGGGTAGCAACTGGCGCATGCCCTCAAAGTCAGAGTGCCAGGAACTCGTAAGCAAATGCACCTTCAAGACAGTGACCATCGAAGGGTCGAGGTGTCTGGAAGTAACTGGCCCCAATGGCAACTCCATCATCCTACCCCTGGCAGGATATATGAGCGACGGCACCGTCACAGGCAATGGCTCAAAGGCCTATTACCTGAGCGGTGACATCTATGTGAGCAGTATCAGGGCTTATGCTTTGTACCCATTCTCCGGGGGAGCTACCGTAAGCTATTGCCAGCGACGTACAGGTGCGTTAATCCGCCCGGTCTATATTGGCGAGGACGAGGAACCCACCTCACCCGAACCCACTGAAGAAATTTCCATGTTTGATGCCATAGATCTCGGACTGAGTGTGTCGTGGGCATCGTGCAACTATGGAGCCACAGAGGAAAGCGGGACTGGCGACTTGTATGCCTGGGGTGAGACATCACCGAAGAATGACTACACTTGGGCCAACTATACTTATGCCAATGGCACGTCGTCATCCGTGGTATATATAGGCAACAACATATCGAACACTTCATACGACCCTGTGGCCTCAGATCCCGACAATCAGAACAACTGGCGTATACCCACCAAGGCTGAATGCCAAGAGCTCATCAGCAAATGTACATTCAAGGCTGCCACAATCGACGGGGTGAAGGGAGTACAGGCCATCGGACCAAACGGCAACACCATCTTCTTCCCCTATACAGGATACAAGAGCGATGGAAAGACTACAGGTGAAGGCACACAAGCTTATTACATGAGCGGTAATATCTACTCATCGAGCATCAGAGCCTGGGGACTCTTTGTAGCTAATGGCAAGGCAAGCATCAGTTATTTCCAAAGACGCACAGGCGTCCCCATCCGTGCGGTCTGTCCCAAGGGTGATACGACCCCAACTGATCCTGTGGACCCCGTGGATCCTGTAGACCCAGTGGACCCTGTAGATCCAGTGGACCCTGTAGACCCCATCGTTCCTGGCTATGGTATCAATCCCATTATCATCGATCCATATTTCAACAACCAGTCTTTCTTCGATACCGATGGCATAGAGAATATGGAATCGACACCCGAGACCGACTCCAACACCTACACGCTCTCAGGAGCAAAAGTTGATGATGGCACGCTCAAACCGGGCATCTACATCAAAAACGGGAAAAAGTTTATTGTCAAATAGCCTCACATTTCTTGATGCGCCAGTACACGTCGCCAAGGAAAGGGGAAACCATTCAACACCGAAACTGTAGCACCTGATGAAAATTGGACTATTAAAGGAAACCAAGATTCCAGAAGACAACCGGGTGGCCCTGGCCCCCGAACAAGTGAGGACCTTGAAACAAGAGTTTCCCGACTCTGACATCGTTGTCCAAAGCAGCGACATCAGGGCATTCTCCGACGAAGAATACGAGGCTGCGGGCGTGGAAGTGGTTGACGACCTTTCTGACTGCGATGTGCTCTTCGGCATCAAAGAGGTTAAAGCCGACACTTTATTGCCAGGAAAGCATTATTTCTTTTTTGGCCACATCGCGAAGATGCAAGCATACAATCGGCCTCTTCTACAGACGATGCTGAAGAAAAGGCTTACTTTCTCTGACTACGAATACTTGGTCGACGAAAAAGGAGAGCGTGTGTGTGCTTTTGGCTGGTGGGCAGGTGTTGTCGGAGTATATTATACATTACGCGGTTTCCTGCTAAGAGAGGGAGACGAGTCACTCCCCAAACCCGACAGGAACTTCACACTGTCCAAGCTTCAGGCGGAATTGGGAAAAGCCCATCTTCCCAAAGTGAAGTTGCTTATTACGGGGAATGGAAGGGTTGCCAAAGGAGCGGTCTATATTTTACGCGAATGCAAGATACAAGAACTGACATTGGAGCAATTCCTGAGCGATGAGCCCGTAGAACACATATCGTTCTATCACGCTTCGTTGAACGAGTTGGTGGGAAGGAAAGACGGGCAGCCCTACGACAGGGAGGATTTCCATAACAATCCCGAGGCGTACGAAAGCCATTTCATCCGTTTCGCACGCCATACAGACATCTTTATCTCTTGTCACTTCTGGAATCCCAAAGCACCCGTCTATCTGGAGCAAGAGGATTTTGAAAAGTTCCACTTGCCCATCAAGATGATTGGCGATATCACCTGTGACATTTGCGGGAGTATCAAATCGACCCTCAGGTCATCCACTCACGACCAACCTTATTATGATTTCAATCCTATAAGCCTACAGGAAGAGCCACCATTCTCATCGAAAGACAACATCACTGTGATGGCGGTCGACACATGCCCCAACGCCCTGGCAATCGATGCTAGCAGGTATTTTGGCGACATGCTCACCCAACACGTGTTCAGACCTTTGTTGAGTGGTGCTACAGACAACCCAACCATCAAGAAGGGCACCATTATCAAGAATGGGTGTCTGACAGAGAAATTCTCTTACTTGGAGGATTTCTCTAAAGGGAAAATGTAATAAGGGGGGGGAGACTACGGATTAGGCTATACAGACAAATCCAATTAGCGAGATACGATACTCAAATCAATCTTATCGCCAAAGTAGCGATCCATCTCGGGCAATCGATTTTTGTCCAGTCCACTGGCGGGATAGAAAGTATACTCGCCAAAATAACATTTGCCATCCACATCATAGAAATCCATTCTCACAAAAGGAAAGCCTTTTGAGAGAAAGGCCGCCAATTCAAACAGCC
>Ga0256407_10007442_pt1 | contig 16469 bp, 15 predicted proteins | sample RumenRJG_04DNA_FD_193489 | JGI IMG/M metagenome (GOLD analysis project Ga0256407, IMG submission 193489) | Bovine rumen microbial communities from Lethbridge, Alberta, Canada - RJG_04 | ecosystem: Host-associated > Mammals > Digestive system > Stomach > Rumen | place: Canada: Alberta...
TCTGCTGTTGAAAAAGTCATCCTTAGTTTTCAGATACCATTTGGCAATATTCATTTCCTCCTTTATATCCAGCCGTGGATGACGCTCCATACGGTTGCAGAAGTCAATATACATCTTGCATGGTTCAGCAAAGTTTATGCTGCTTCCTCCATTAATCTCTTTTCCTATTAGGTTGGTAACTCTTCCGAAGGAAGCCAACTTGGATAAGTTCTTCCCCTTGTTTGCGACATAGAACTTATACGTTTCACCTTTATCGGTGAGTTTTGAAAACGACAGTTTCTGGTCTTGGTCCAGCAATCCATTATATGATTTCGATAAGTTATTGTTGTACCAAGTATAGAGACTTTTCTCCTTAAAGTGCACAAGTTCAGGTCTGCGACCGTTCTTTCTCAAGAACTCCGCATACTTGTGCCATGAACGTCTCCAACTGAGGTCTGTCGGTTTCTGAAGTGGGTCTATCATTTAATAGTCAGTTCTGGAAAATGTCAGAAGCTCGTAACCATTCTTATGGGAGCATTCCGTCATCTTATACACTACTTCACTTCCGTTTGGCAATGTAAAGAATAATGAGCGAGAACGTTCACCAGTGATACGTTTGTCAAACAATACTTTGTAGTATGCATTTACATATTTCTCATTAATACGTGAGCAGATGTAGTCCTTCACAATTTTGCCTTCACGCCAATCGTTGATAATACATGGCAACCACGAATATCGTTTGACCTGAACATATATTTCCTCGTCGTTCTCAATAATTCTTTTCAGCGCATTGTAATAAGTTCCATCTTTGTCCTCAATCTCATGCTGGCTATCTGATGGATAGAACAATATGTTGTGTACTGCCTTTGCGTCAAAATAGTAATGGGGATGGATGTAACCAATAGTCTTCTTTCCTTCTGAGGAAGAGTTGAGGGATAGACTTAGCTCACAAGCCAACAGCTTGCGATTCCGTTGGCTCATGCACTTTATCTTCTGCCAGACTTCTTCGTATGTCATATATGAACTTCTTCAACAGTAAGAGAGAATTCTAACTCCGTTAGATTCGAATTAGTGCTCCTTGAAACACAAAACGCCAACAAAGATTTGTTGGAGCACACATCCCTGTTGACGTCCAATTTTAAAAGATTACTTCAGTGTGCTCTGGTACCATTCATAGAGTTTCTTCACACCGTCTTCAATCTCGACCTTGTGGTGCCAGCCGAGGCTGTGGAGTTTGCTTACGTCGATAAGCTTGCGAGGTGTGCCGTTGGGTTTGGATGTGTCCCAAATGATTTCGCCTTCGAAGCCGACCGTGTCCTTTACGAGATTGGCCAACGCTTTGATGGTCAGTTCTTTGCCTGTACCAACGTTGATATGGCAGTTGCGAATCTCACCGAGCGATGGGATGGCTCCGCCACGTCCTTCTGAGTTGTTGCGGTTCACCTCACCGTCGGTCTTCACACCATAGAATACCGAAGAGTATTTCTTGATGCCGATGATGTCGCTAAAATCGACGTTGAGCAGTACATGAACAGAAGCATCTGCCATATCCTCACTCCAAAGGAACTCACGCAGTGGGCTGCCGTCTCCCCATAGCGTGACCTTATTGTTGTCAATGCCGTAGAAATCGAGTGCTTTGAGGATGCGCTCTTTCGGACATTCACCATCAACATTGTCCTTACCGATGATTTCTGCGAGCTTAGCGGGCGGGTTGATGGGTCGCTTGTTCATGTCTGTACGGATGGCATCCCAGTTGTCATCATGAATGAGCTTTGCGAGATAGATTTTACGCATCATGGCCGGCATGACGTGCGAGTTCTCCAAGTGGAAGTTATCATTGGGGCCATAGAGGTTGGTTGGCATCACAGCAATATAGTTTGTGCCATATTGCAGGTTGTAGCTCTCGCACATCTTCAATCCGGCAATCTTTGCAATAGCATATTCCTCGTTGGTGTATTCCAATGGCGAAGTGAGCAGTGCGTCTTCCTTCATCGGCTGCGGTGCGTTCTTGGGATAGATGCAAGTAGAGCCAAGGAAGAGCAGTTTCTTCACATGGTGCTTGTAGGCCTGTTCGATGACATTGCACTGCATCTTCATGTTCTGCATGATGAAGTCGGCGCGGTACAGCGAGTTAGCCATGATGCCACCCACGAAGGCAGCGGCTAATACTACTGCATCGGGCTGTTCCTGATCAAAGAAGTTCTTTACTGCGAGCTGGTCGGTGAGATCCAGTTCCTTGTGCGTACGGCCAACAAGATTATTGTAGCCACGTTGCTTCAAGTTGTTCCAAATGGCTGATCCAACCAGTCCATGGTGACCGGCCACATAAATCTTAGAATCTTTCTCTAACATTTTACTTTACTATTCCTTTCTCCAAATATTCTTCCAGGTTCACACGCACTTTAGCAGCAGCATCATCAGCAGCGACCTTCTTCATATCGCTGTCGACCATGATCTTTACCAGCTCCTCGAAAGAAGTCTTGTTAGGGTTCCAACCGAGGTTAGCCTTTGCCTTTGTCGGATCCCCCCAGAGATTGACCACATCCGTAGGACGATAGAAGTCTGGTGATACTTCCACGAGCAACTTGCCGGTAGCCTTGTCTATACCCTTCTCGTCAGCACCCTCGCCCTGCCATTCGAGCTCAATGCCCACATAGTGGAAGGCAAGCGTAGCAAACTCACGTACCGTGTGTTGCACACCCGTAGCGATCACGAAGTCATCCGGTTTCTTGTTCTGCAGAATGAGCCACATACACTCCACGTAGTCCTTGGCATAGCCCCAGTCGCGACGACTCGACAGGTTGCCAAGATACAACTTATCCTGCTTACCTTGCTTGATACGAGCAGCAGCTAGCGTTATCTTGCGTGTCACGAAGGTCTCGCCACGCCGTTCACTCTCATGGTTGAAGAGGATACCATTGCATGCAAACATGTGATAAGCATCACGATATTCCTTCACAATCCAATAGCCATACTGCTTGGCCACAGCGTAAGGAGAATAAGGATGGAACGGTGTGTTTTCGTTCTGCGGCACCTCCTCCACCTTACCGTAGAGCTCCGATGTGGAAGCCTGGTAGATGCGGCAGGTATCCACAAGGCCGCAGATGCGCACAGCCTCCAAAATACGGAGCACGCCTACAGCATCAACGTCAGCTGTAAACTCTGGTGAATCGAAGCTCACCTGCACATGGCTCTGGGCCGCAAGGTTGTAGATCTCCGTCGGCTTGATCTTATCCACAATGCCTACAATTGACATAGAATCGCCAAGGTCCGCATAATGCAAGTGGAAGCCTTTCTGTCCTTCCAAATGTGCAATTCTCGGACGGAAGTCCACTGATGACCGGCGAATAATACCATGCACGTCATATCCTTTACTCAGCAGCAGTTCTGCCAAATAGCTGCCGTCTTGTCCTGTAATGCCCGTGATCAGGGCAACTTTTCTGTTTTCCATTATATCAATATTACAATTAATTATGTTTATACCTCCACCACGCATGCCATAGTCTAAATATTGGTTCACTCAATGCCTCTGAGGGGAAGTAACTCAATAATCGGCAATCACGCTGAAGGCGCTGGAGATTCTTGCCAAATGCACTGTTGCTAAAGTGGTAACGCTTATCACTCTTGCCGAAGTTACCGCCTTGAAGTATCTCGTTTAATACGAAAGTTCCTCTACCTTTATCCGATAACACTATAGCCCAACTCTTTGGCATTCCGAATTCATTAGTCAATATCCACATTATAGCACCAGCAATATTATGCATACCTAAGTAGTTTAACTGCTTGTCCCAATCTATAGAACTCTTATTGGATAAACTATCATAGGCCTTAAGTACATAGTAATAATCTATGATCTGCCGGAGACCTATTCCCTCATGAAACAGATGATTATATATGTGGCTCAGCTGAAAGACAATATTGAACTCTGGTGTCGGAACAGAAATTTCCTTATCGCCAAACTTCACCTTATTATCAAGCTGCTCGTCAGAATGCTTATTAAAATATTCTTGAAGATGCTTGTTGTGCCAATAAGAAAAAAGGAATTGAGGACGATAGTGAGCTTCAACAGGTGTACAGTTAATATCCGGTATATCAATATGATGGTAAGATGCCTTTGAGTTGGGTTGCACATCCTTTGCCATCTTGATAATCTTTCGTATATTGCCATCAGTATTCACTGTGTCCTTAAATCGCACCCAAACGTCAATGTCACCGGATGTTCGAGAGTCATGATTTGGATACATAAAAGCATTGCCTTGACCTTTAAGTAAGCAGCACTGTAGTCCTTTACTTTCAAGTTTAAGGAATTCATCAATGACATCGTTATTGACCTTTTGGTATCGACGGGCAATCTTTACTACCTCGCCCATCCAGTCCATAATTAAATCCGTAAAGGCATCCTGGCTTTTCGCATCTTTTTCTATGAGTACATCGCCACCAATATTCTTCAATGCCGAGCCAATGAATCCAGTAATAGCTTGTTTCTTCGCTATCTGAAACATCTCTCGCCACTCATTCAGATGCATCTTCGGACAATTCTCCTCTGTCCCTAATGCAAATCTCAGTAGCCTAAAAAACAACTCGTCTCTCGCTTCCATTACTTTCTCACAGTGTATTTTTTGTCTCTCGCTAAGCCGCCAAGTTCGCTAGGCTCCCTCCTTACAAGGAGGGTTGGGGGGCTTAAAACTTCTCGCCGAGCATATGCCAAAGAAATACTGTGTTGCCGATGATATACCGCCTCCACATGCGCCGTGGCTCCTTTATCAAGCGGTACAGCCACTCAAGTCCATGCTCCTGCCACCATTGCGGAGCACGCTTGGTATTGCCAGCGAAGAAGTCGAACACAGCTCCGATGGTACCGACATGACAATGAATGTGCAAATCATTCCAATGAGAGTAAGTCCACTTCTCCTGTTTCGGTGCAGTCATACCAATCCAAAGCAAGTCAGGATTTGCTGTATTGATTGCATTAATTATATCCTTGTTGTCTTCATCATTAAATTCAGGCTTATAAGGTGGAGAATAAGTTACGACCTTCAAGTTAGGATAAACCTTTGCTGCTTGCTGGACAATCTTTGCCAATGTTTTTTCTGAGCTTCCCATGAACATAGCCGTTCCGCCCTTGCTGTTTAGCTTATTCATTTCAAACTCAAACAAGTCGGCACCTGCAATGCGCTCTTTAGGTTGGGACTTAGCATGAAGCCACTTGCAAGCCTTGACAACACTCATACCGTCAGGGATAAGATAATCACCTTTCGTCAAAGCCTCGGCAAACAGTTCGTCTTTTCTCGCTACATTATAAGAATGTGCATTGATAGTGTTGATGAGTACTTTCCCATCGGGTATCTTCGCAAGTTCATCCTTGCTTCCCACCAACGTAATAGTCTTTAATCGTATCATTGCTTTTTATTTATTATCTTGCAGATATTATATTTTTTGCTAAACGCTCTTTGTTATATCTCGCAAAGCCGCTAAGAACGCAAAGAACTCCCTCCTTTAAAGGAGGGCTGGGGTGGATCCGAATATCTTATTGTAGAAGCTGTGAGGATTCTTGGCTGCCTCGTCAGCTTTACGGTAATTGAGCTTATGGAGGAAGACATGGGCCTTAACATCATCCCACCAATCTTTGTCGTAGTCTTTGGCGAGGACGCAGCCAAGCATGATGCTATGATATCTATTCTCGCGCGGCATACTTTCAGCTAATGATGGTATAGCTTTGAGAGCCATACCGATGTAAAGATGCATGATGTAGTAGTCCACCGTGCAGTTATAATCTTTCCAGTAAGCAAGCAGCATGTTAAGGACAGATGAGACAACAAACTCATTTGGTTGCACAGCAATGAACCAGTTCGACAATCCTACCGGCTCTTTCCTTCCACGCTGAAAATATCTGTAAATCGTAATTTCACTCTGCTCTATCTTATGCCACCTATTCAAAAGCTTCTCATTCTCAAAACCAGTAAACAAGACGGAAGCATCTAACCAAACACCTCCATACTTTTTCAAGACAGCCAATCGCAACAAATCTGTGAACAACGCCCGTGGAATTCTTCCCTTCCGAAACTTTTTCTCAATATATTCCGGCAGTTCCACCCATTGATGATAGTTCTCTAATGTCAGTATCCGATGTTCATAATCAGGCAATGCTTTCTTTTGTGATTCAATGCAATGTTTCACCATTAATGGAGCATCGTCCATTCCTTGCAGCCAGCAAGTCCAAACAATCTTAGGTGCAGTTCCGAAAGAAACATCAGTCGTTGATCTATGCGAAAATGCTTCGTCCAATATATATCCATATTGTTTTACAAGCATTTTCTCAACAGACCTAATTATTTCGGAATAAGCAAATTTCAATGACTTCCGGCTTAACAAGCAATTCCATATCGCTTTTACGAAGGTACCTAAAAGGCACATACGGAGATAAGCGACAATCAATCTCCATCCGCCAAATTCTTTGAAACGTCTAAAAGATTTAATCAGCTCCGTCACAAGAAGCAACTTTGCATTAGTACTTTATCTTACTTCTGTCTACGGTAATACCCTTTGCCTCACACTTGTCAAGGAATCTTTTCAATTCTGGACGATGATGACGGTGAAGAAGCGGATAATAAAGAAAGTCTGGTAGCTGTCCTTTTATAACATGGACGGACTTAACGCAGAACTTCTTGAATGAGCTCATATTGAAGTCTGTATACTTAACCGGAGTACGCCAATCACCATACTGGAAGGTAAGATATTCATCGTAGTCTTTAGGAATAAAGACTTGGATCCCTTTAAAATCTAAAGAAAAATCAACCTTTAGATATTTGCTCAAAACGAAAGCTGCTCCAGTTACATAAATTTGCGGTGAAACTTTTGTAAATACATAGATGTCAATATACTCTCCATCTTTCATAATGGAGTATAGACCGCGTCTTTCATAACGTATCAAATCAAATCCGACAGCCTTTAAGTTCCATAAAGTTGTTTTGAATTTTTCTTCTTCAACATCAAGAATGCAAAGATCAATGTCTTCGTCCCATTCTATCAGATTACCTTCTCGGACTATGCCTAACATACTTCCGAAGGCCGGTCTTACTTTTATTCCAGCTTCGTTGAACACTTTGGCAAGCAACTTGAGATTTTTTATGGCTATATCTCGATTGATTTGCTTAATGCCAAGAAAAAGAGTGACAGGTTTAAAATACAATCTGCCCTTTGATGTATTTATGTAATGTTTCATCATTGAATATTATATCGTTTTCGTTAATTCTCCTTCTAGATTTTTTTCTATTACAGATTGAGTGAAGTTATTCTGAACTCTTTCAAACATCTCCTTTGATAACGAATCATATACACCATTGTCAATAATGGTTTTAATAATGTTGACATATGAGTCTGGTTCAAAATCGTGAGAAACAAGTCTGGGGTTCTTTACTATATCTGGCAGAAAATTGTTTGAACTAACCACAGGTACTATACCATAAGACATTGCCTCATTAAGAGCGTTGGAATGTCCTTCACGTGGTTCGTTTGAAGGGAATAAATAAAAATGTTGATCAGACAATATCGTCTTCAATTGCTCATGCGGAAGAAATGTCAGTCTTGTAATCTTAGATTTAAACTTTGATGTGGATATCCTATTATCTATTCTTTCTGCATATTCTCCATCCTTCGAGCCGACTATAGTCAGATGCATATTATTATACTGTTTACAAAGACTCTCAAAGACATCCAATGTCAAATCTACGTTTTTCTCTTTACAGATCCTTCCGAAATAGATTATATTCCAAGTGTCTTTAGGCTTCTCCGGGAATGTTGATGGAGCGAAACCATCCTCCGTGTAGTTTGGAAGGTAGAATGTCTTTGTTTTAGATACTTCTCTAATCAGACCAATATTCTCTTCTCCTTCAAGCATGACCAAATCACAAAGTCTCATACCTATCCTGAAAAGGAATCTATAGAATTTTGATCCGGCTTCATAGAGTTTTTTCGCACCTCCTCCAGCTAAGTAAATAATAGTCTTGTAGCCAAGAACCTTCGAATCTAAAATTGCTAACAAATCGAAAGGCATCATAGAGCCACAATAGCACATATATAGCGATGCTTTTGTATTGTGCCTATTACATAATAATTTAACGAAGTATGCAAGTGGATCTAAAAAGAACCCAAAAAGGAATATAATTCTATTTTTTATTTTAGTTCTGTTATCAGGTCTGTGGCGACTATAAATAGGTACCTCATAACCAAGTTTCCTCAGAGTATAAAGCAATCTCCTAGCAGCGTTTTGACCACCACCAGACGGAGGTAAGTTAAAATCGCCAAAACTAGCAAAGAAAAATATTCTTTTATTCATATATCACACTATGATAAAATCTTTTTTAATAAACTACAATATTATATGAACTGTTTACCCCATTCATACACCATATTAATGTTTGATGTAGTAAGGTGATTGTGTCGTGAAAGTTGAAATATGTATTTAAGTCCATATCCGAAATCCTCTGTGAAATAACGGCTGTGTGTATCAGGTATCCAACCATTAGTTGTCTCTATCATTGGCGACTTAATACCTTTAAAGGCAGCAATACTTCTTATCTTATTGCACAAAGATTCAGCATCATGGCTCTCGTAATATTCAAGGACTGGTGGAATAGCACTTTCCTTTAATCCAAGTTTGCGAAGTAGCGCTTGAAATTCATTGTCCATATCTATATAGAGTTGTGCTGCTTCGATAGTCCAATCTTCATAGAAGAAGCTCTGCTTTGGATAGTATATACCTTCATGCCAATCCTTCCACATAGTATAGAGCCGAGATGTATGAAGAAGTGGATTACTGTTGGATAAGCTTACTTCATAGAAACTATCAAGCAACTTAACAGGGGTGTCAAATAGATGTTCCAGCGTTGAACGGAGTTTCTCTACATCAGCATAATTTTCTATAACTACATTCAGAGAGCTCTTGAAACCTAAAAGATGTGCCTTATGACCATATTCCTCTGTCCTTGCAATGAAGGGTACACGCTGAAAGCCAAAGGTTGGCTGGCTCGGTATCAGTTCATGGGTTTGGAAGAAGAATCCTGTACTTGATACGATACTACCAACAATAGTAGTTGACTTCAAATATGGCTTAATATTTTCTATTTCACTTCTGATATACATTCCTGGCAGGCAAAGTAAAACAATGTCAGCTTGTGGAATAACGTCCTGAGGCTCTTTGGTTACAACGGCTAATTTTCCTTTTACAGAAGAACCATCTGGTAGTGTTATTTCAAGTTGCCTTGCCCAACGTTCAGGATGACGGGTAAGGATCCCGACATTGACATCAGACTTTGCGCCCAAATATCCACTTACTACATGCCCGAGGTTGCCGCCTCCACAAATACAAATGTTCATTTCTATTGATTAGTTTATAGCGGACAACCTTGATATATGTTAGATTATGTACTTCTGAGTAGAATGAACCAACTCTATATTTTCATGCGGCTGTGCTTTCACTGCATCATAGACTTTGCTACAAATGTAAGCGTCGTGAAGCCCTAATCCAATATTATAGTCGATAATTCTCTCTTCTTCCGACTGTCTGCCTGGCTTGTCTCCTCGTAAGATGTCGCCAAGTTCTGTCAGGTTCTTGAATTGATTGAAGTACTTGAAGCCTTTTACATGACCAATATCATCACAAACTACTTTGTCGAATATCGTGTCACAATTCTGAAATCCTCTCGTGTGGACTGGTACCACAAGTACACCGGGCTTAAAGACATTTACGTCATCAATAAACAAGCCGTTAGCCTGCGTTATACAAGAGATGATGACATCGGCATTCTCGAAGAGTTCTTTTGTGTCGTTCGCTATTGTAAAATGAAAGTTATCTAAGTTCTTGAAATGCTCTATGAATTGTTCTGCTTGATCCTTATACCTTAACAAGCTAACTTCATACTTGCCATCGGGGGGGGTAGTAGAGAAGATAGACACATCATAGTTGCCCGTCCTGTATTGCCAAGTCCCATCAGTGCTATCTTTTTCACATTGTTTTTCTTCAATGTGTCAACTGCAAGTGCAGCAACAGCGCCAGTGCGCATGGTTGTTATATAGTCGCAGTCAATAACTGCAAGCAATTCGCCCGTTGTAACATCATAAAGCATGGAATCGCTCTTGAGTGCCGGAGTCCTGCCTTTTACACGTGAGACTATCTTTACTCCATATCGGTTGGTCTCAGGAGGAAGCAGGCAAGGCATCGTATTGATGAAGTCATCATTCTTTGGATGTAGACTTATCTTAGGAGGCAGCTGGCATTCAGGCTTATGCACGAAGCAGTGTCTGACGCTATCTATGAAGTCCTTGGGCTTTAGCCCAAGACTTCTTACTTCCCTATCTTGTATTACTATCATATCTATTATAATGATTTTAGAATGTTCACGAGTTTCTCATCGTCCTTACGGTCGCGAACTGCAAGACGGATGAGTTGCTTGCCACTGCCACCCATGTTACGCTTCAAAGAGCAGTTGCTGATGATAACATCATGCTCGATGAGTTTCTGAGTGAGCTCGGCAGAAGTGTATTTATCAGTAACTTCACAAAGGAAGTAGTTTGCCTGTGAAGGAATAACACGGAGGTATGGAATTGTCTGCAAATCTTTGAAGAACTTCTCACGCTCCTCACGGAACAATTTGCAAGCACGCTTATAGTCGTTCTCGTACTTGCCGAATATCTGCATGTAGAACTCGCCAAATGAGTTGATGTTCCAAATAGAAACTTCCTTCTTGATTCTGGCAATGAGTTCCTTATTAGAAGATACAAAGACACCAAGGCGAAGTCCAGGAACACCGTAAGACTTACTAATGCTCTTCATAACCATAAGATCAGGATATTTCTCCAAGATGTCATTATGAAGTAAGCTGTTGTCCTTGTAACCGTCGGTGAAGTCAACGAAGCTCTCGTCAACAATAAGTTTGATGCCTTTCTCCTTACACCAATCAGCAAGACGAAGCACATCTTTCTTCTGAATGTACTGACCGGATGGATTGTCTGGATTGATAAGAAGTAGCAAAGAAATGTTCTTATCAACGAAGAAGTCCATCAGTTCGTCAACGGTATAAGAGAAGTTGTCTTTGTGGGAAATGAAAGGAACAATCTGCTCTGGCTTTAAACGGTTAGGATACTCGTCGAATGTCGGGAAGATAACACCAACCTTCTTACCCGTGTGTTCCTCCATGACAACCTTGATAAGCTCAGCGGCACCATTGCCTACGACTACATAATCTTGCTTAATACCGAAATACTTGCCTGCAAGTAGTGAGTTGACAAACATTCCTGAAGGGTATTCTGTCAGCAATGTATCAAAGTTGGTACGCATTTCGTCACGCATTCTCTTTGTCGGGAAGTATGGATTGACGAGGTAGCAGAAGTCAAGCAGATTAGGGAAGCGCCAGAAACCGCCATAACGCTTATGATACTCGTGATATTTTGTTTCACCACTGGAAAATATAGTCGAAGCAATGTCCAAATCCTGTACATCATCAATCTCATACCATTTCTGATCCGGACGGATTGGAAGTGCACGAAGATTAGACTGGTGCAGATGGGTGATTACACGCAATACCTGCTCATAGTATTGGTTATTGCCCATCACCTTAGTGAATGCTTCCAAGAATGGTACGTAGACATTCTGACTAAATTCCTTACTGAACTTATAGATGTTTACTGTCTTATAGTACTTGTCAACCTCCGAACAGTCGAAAGCCTCTTTGGGAACGAAGTTTACAATCTCGTTGAACTCATTAATCTTAACGACGGTACCATCCATCCAAGACTCGTACTTGGCTACAAGTGCAAGGTTCGGATAAGGATTAACAACAAGCATTTGCAACATGCTGTCCTCAAAAATCAAGTCAGACTCCAACAATAACGTATCATCTTCGCAGAGTTGCTTCTTAGCAAGTGCCAATGAATAGATGTTGTTGGTTTTGTCATAGACTGAATTGTCAACAAACTCTATCTTCAATATATCATCATAACGATGCCCTATGTAGTCTTTGAGTTTCTGACCTTCATATCCTACAACCAGCACTAGTCTGTTAAGATGCAGCTTAGCCAACTGGTTAATCACTCTGTCAATGAGTTTCACTCCATTGACTTCAACCATACACTTGGTGTTGTTCTTGGTGTACTCACCAAGTCGCTTGCCCATTCCGGCAGCCAATATTATTGCTTGCATAATTCTTGAATTATGATTATTTTCTTTATTCAGTTACTCTCTGAGCCTTGTCTAATCTTCTGTGACAATAAGAAATTAGAGAAAGTATCTCCAATGCATCTTGTTCTTCCATAGGCCATTCTATCTTTGGACAATGAGCCTCTGGATTTCTGAACATCTTACAGATACCTTCAAGGATTGCTTCGAATCCTTTCTGCTCGTCTTTTTGTTGTTGAGTCTTGTATTCATTGATAATCAAGACTGGATGGTTAAACACGTATGATACCAACTTAACACCATCTGCTTGTATAAAAGAAAGTTGTCGTATTCTCTCAAACAATCCTTTGCATGCTTCAAATACTGCGTGGAAATAGTTCTTGTCTACAAGTTCAGCCGTACAATATTTGAATATGACAGTATGTGCATTTCTTGCTTTTAAGTCAGTGAGAAGTCTATTGGCTCTTGTCTGTGCCTCTGTAATTGTTGTAGTTGCAGTTATTTGCCTATATTGACCATCAGGTTTTAACTCATATCCTACATAGCTTAATATTTCATTTATCTTTGAACGTCTTTTTTCAAATTCTTTAGCATCAGAATACGCTTGAGGATTTACCACATTTTGAATGAACCATAAGATTTTATTAGAGCACTTATTCTGATTCTGACTTTCTGCAAAAGAGTTATACAATCGCTTCCACTTAGTATTCGATGGATCAACGTCTTTTAGACCATATTGTAATAGAGCATGACCTATCTGAGATCCTGTCAGACCTTCGCTTGTATCACCAATAATCTTTGCAATACGCTCTAATTGTTGTGGAGATAAGCATTTACGTGGAATCATAATTAGCTATTCTTTATTATTACGTCAAAGAAAGTTCCTCTCTCCTCCATATTCTTCTTTTCAAGTTTGTAACTCAACTTATGGAAACATGACTGCCTTTTCCAATCTTGCCATTGGCATTCATCATACTTATCAAAGAAATGAAGGAGAAGAAGATGTGGATTTTCATTATATGGAGGTATGCGTTTTGTTTCTTCAGGAAAATCCTTCATAACGATGGTCATAAACTGATGAAGCAAGAAGTAATCTATCATGTAGTTATATCGTTTCCAATATGCGGAAAGCAATTCTTGCGTAGCTTTAAGAATGAAGTTGTTCGGTTTAGCCCATATACACCAACTTGACATAAGAGTCGCATGTCCATCTGCTCCAGGTCTCTGAGTCTGATACACAAACAAAACTGATTGCAATATGACATTTGAAATAATTTCATCAGTACAAAGTACAGTCGCATCTAACCATAGACCGCCATGCCGAAGGAGCAAATCCAATCGTAATATATCAGAGAAATGAGTAAGTGTTAAGCATTCTTGTCATTAGAAGATTTCTTGTCAGCTTCCCAGAAGTAATTTGAGAGCGTCAGCCATAACGGAATTTTCTCTGGAGCAAAAGTAAATGCTCCTTCAAGATAATGCCCAGTCTTTCGGCTTGACAGCTTAAAGTAGTGATCCTTTTCACCTACTGAGGATGGATAGTAATAGTCATTTACTCCAACTGTCAGCCACTTGTAATTGTATGCTACACCCAAGTCAACCTCTGAGTGAGAGCCATTGAAAGCATAGACTCCTTCTGCATAAGCAGAGAATCCTTTGTGCTCGTAGTTGATAATAGCAAAGGACGTCGGTGCATCACCATATTCAATGGCTCTCCACATGTACTTCGTTGTCAGTTCTAATGAAATACTAAGTGGAGAATTCTTGAACTTTGAAGGAATGCTATCATCAGCTATAATATTGCAAAAAGGCAACATTGCTATAGCTAGTATTGTAAATAATTTCTTCACAAAAATCACTATTAATTGTTTTTGTTAAAGCTGGTAGGCTTGTCCTTTATCTTTATAACCTTAGCAGGGATTCCACCTGCCACAGCATTATCAGGGATGTCATGGGTAACTACCGCATTTGCTCCTATAGCTACATTGTTGCCAATCTTAAGGCTTCCAAAAACTTTAACACCGATTCCGAAATCAACATTGTCGCCAATGGTTACAGGCTGACCTTCCTCTCCAGTATGCTTCTGTCCGATAACAACTCCTGGTCTCAACGTACAATTCTTTCCAACTTTTGCTGCACCTTTCACCCAAATGAAGTCACCAGTATGAAAGATTGCAAGGCCTGGTCCACAAGTATTTGGATATACCGTATATCTCAACTTAAATCCCAAATGTTTGTACCGGTACCACCACAGCAAGAATAGAATATTCTTCTTGCCCCCCCCCCAGGCCGTCCGAAAACCTTTTGTAGGACGGCTATGGGGCGTATGAGGCCAGTACGAAGCCTATAGTGGGCCTCTGGAGAGCATAAATTCAGAAACTAATTTTTTGAATTGTAAAATTTACGGAGTCTATATCTCTCCATTTTAGGCCAAGCTGGGGCTGTTTTAATGGCAAAATAAGCACCCAATGGCCTTTTTAGGCCATTGCAGCCATCAGCTCTTTCGGAGAGAGCATATTGAGCGCTCTCCTAAGATTGTAGGAGATGCTGAAAAGTGCAAATTCTGCCTCGACCTTCACTTTGGTCTTCAACAAGAAGTAGTAATCTCCAAGACTTCTCTTTATGGTTCCGAATGGATGTTCCGACATGCACTTCCTGTTATCGAGCTTCTTCATGTCGTACTGAAGTGTATAGGTCGCATACTTTCTTGTTATGGCTTTCCGCTTGCCGTTCGGAGTGTGATTATCTTTTGGAAGATCTTTCTTCTCTTCTTGAGGCGTCAACTTCGACCGCTGGATAAGAGTATCCTTGTCAAAATCGACCTCTTTCCACTTAGAAGCAGTACATTTGTTCTGACAGTGTTTACATGCCAGCTTGTTGCAGTACCTTATCTTGCCATTGTTCTTTAGTGACTTCTGGCGAAGAATCTCTCCAAGAGGACAATATACGAGGTTGCGCTCTGCGTCACGGACAAACACTTTTCTGTCCTTGGCAAGGCTCTGCCTCTCTTCAGTCGTCATGCGGGCAACATCACTGTCGGGAACATCGGCACTCTTAGAATATGTATTCTTCTCAACGAAACCGTCGAATGTCAGTCTTCCTTTATAGCAGTCCGGCACAACGCCACTCTCAAGACAGGCTTTAATGTCCTCAGGTTTGGTGCTGCTCTTCTGAGCGTCTGTAATATCATGCTCTTTGTATTCATACTCAACTGTAGTAGAGGTAGCATTATCACGCTGAATGACATTTGGTATGTTACCATTAGCAAGGGATGTAGCTGTATCGGTCGGAGATATATAGCCCTTGTCAGCGATACTCTCCGTAATCGTTCCATGCCTGTCAAAACTGTCTTTAAGTCCTTCCATGACTGGGGTTATCTGTCCATGGTCCGTAGGGCTCTGAGTAATCTGGAAGTCTGCTATGAGATGGCTTTCATCGACAGCAGTCTGAACATTATAGTCAACACCAAAACCCTCATTCTGCTTCATCAGCCTTGCGTCCTTGTCAGTAAGAGACATCTGGGCCTGACCGGTCTTCTCCATCTCGGAGCGATAATCATTATATTTATCCAGCCTCTTCTTGCAGGCATCAAGCTTCTTTTGAAGTTCTTCTTTGCTGAACTGGCACTCATTGTCCTCCTTAGCATCTTCTTCATCAAGAAGCGCCATGTAGTTATCCACGTCTTCCTCAAGACGCTTGATTCTGTCGTCAAGTTTAGCTAAAGTGAAGTTGTTGTCCTTGGCGTTTACTGCCTTGAACTTACTTCCATCAATAGAATAATAGGTATGGCGGAAAAGGCCAAGCTTATCAAACCGCTTATTAAGCTCTTTGAATACACCTTTAATAGAAGCCTTGTTGTCCTTACGGAAGTCAGATATGGTACGGAAATCAGGAGTGAGCTTGCAGATGAGCCACATAACCTCTATGTTCCTGTAACACTCAGAGGCTATCTTACGGGAAGAGCGAATACCATTGAAATAAGAGTATATGTACAGCTTCAGAAGGTCTCGCGGATTATATCCAGGCGTGCCCTCTTTAGCAGGAGTGCTGCGAATGAAGCCCAGCTTGCTCATGTCCAGTGAAGAGACGAATTTGTCGATCACCCTCACTTCACTTTCTTTCTTGATATAGTCGTCCAGATACTCTGGAAACATTAACTTTTGCCGTCTTGGCTCACCCTTGATGTATCCCATATGATCAAGCTCTTAGATGTACCAAAGATACAAAAAATCAACGACATACCAAAATATATAGGCAACTAATTTGTCAAATATTGAGAATATTAGCTACGCTGTAGTTCTCGGACAGTCTCCCCCAT
>Ga0256407_10007444_pt1 | contig 16468 bp, 11 predicted proteins | sample RumenRJG_04DNA_FD_193489 | JGI IMG/M metagenome (GOLD analysis project Ga0256407, IMG submission 193489) | Bovine rumen microbial communities from Lethbridge, Alberta, Canada - RJG_04 | ecosystem: Host-associated > Mammals > Digestive system > Stomach > Rumen | place: Canada: Alberta...
GACAAGAATGGTAGTGTGATGGTGCAGAACTGTAAGGCAAAGATCAAGACCTACTCCACGCGTTCGATGGCCGATTTCCGTGCTCGCATCATCGAGTGCCATTTTGAAGGGATGTATCTTGAGATTGATGGTAGGGAAGTCGGTGTACAGTTTATAGGGAAATTCAATGTCAGCAATCTGCTGGCCGTTTATGGCGCAGCTGTTATGTTGGGCAAGAAGCCCGAAGACATCCTGCTGATACTGAGCACGCTGAAGAGTGTGGCAGGCCGCCTGGAGCCTATCCGTTCGAAGGAAGGCGTAACGGCTATTGTAGATTATGCTCATACGCCTGATGCCTTAGAGAATGTACTGAATGCTATCCATGAAGTACTTGATGGAAAAGGCGGACAGGTGATTACCGTATGCGGAGCTGGTGGAAACAGAGACAAGGGCAAGCGTCCGCTGATGGCACAAGAGGCTGCCAAGCAGAGCGACAGAGTCATCATCACCAGCGACAATCCCCGTTTTGAGGAGCCTCAGGACATTATCAATGATATGCTGGAAGGTCTTAATGCCCAGCAGAAAAAGAAAACCATCAGCATTGTTGATCGTAAGGAGGCCATTCGCACTGCCACGATGATGGCCAACAAGGGCGACGTTATTCTCATTGCCGGCAAGGGACATGAGGATTATCAGGAGATTAAAGGTGTCAAGCATCACTTTGATGATCGCGAGATTGTAAGAGAAATATTTGAAAACGAATAAGCCTATGTTGTACTATCTGTTTAGATTCTTAGAGCAATTTAATATCCCAGGTGCGCATATCTGGTCATATATCTCCTTCCGTGCCATCTTGGCACTGATTCTCTCGTTGCTCATCTCTGCATGGTTCGGAGAACATTTCATCAAATGGATGAAGCGTCGCAACATTTCAGAAACGGCGCGAGATCCGAATATTGACCCATTCGGAGTCGAGAAGAAGGGCGTACCCACTATGGGTGGCATCATCATCATTGTTGCCATCCTTGTACCAGTCCTGCTCTTAGGCCGTATGCGCAACATCTATCTGTTGCTCATGATCATTACCACTGTCTGGTTGGGATTCTTGGGATTCATGGATGACTACATCAAGATTTTCAAGAAGAACAAGGACGGTCTGAAAGGGAAATACAAGATTATCGGACAGGTGTCTATAGGCTTCATTGTAGGAATCACCCTGTGGCTCAGTCCCGATGCTGTTGTGCGTGAATACTGTGCTGATATGCAACAGCCGCAGAACCCCAAAGAGGTGGTGGTGAAGCATAAAGCAGAATACGTGAAATCACTGCAGACCACGATTCCGTTCTACAAGAATCACAACCTGAACTATTCAGACATTATGTCATTCTGTGGCAAATACAAAGTAGCTGCAGGATGGATTCTCTTTGTTCTGATGACCATCTTTGTGGTGACTGCTGTCAGCAACGGAGCCAACCTCAACGACGGAATGGACGGTATGTGTGCAGGCAACTCGGCTATCATCGGAGTTGCACTGCTGATTTTCGCCTACGTCAGCAGTCATATTATCTATGCCTCCTACTTCGACATTATGTATATCCCCCACACACAGGAACTGGTTGTGTTCCTCAGTGCCTTCGTGGGTGCCATGATAGGTTTCCTGTGGTATAATGCCTATCCGGCACAGGTGTTTATGGGAGACACAGGTTCGCTGACCATTGGTGGCATCATCGGTGTTTGTGCCATCATCGTACACAAGGAACTGCTGCTCCCCATCCTTTGTGGCATCTTCTTCATAGAAAGTCTGAGCGTCATTCTTCAGACGCAATGGTTTAAGATTCAGAAGAGAAAGGGCAAGCGCGTCAGGATTTTCCGTGCTACGCCAATACACGATACCTTCCGCAAACTGGACTCCCAGCTGGATGCCACCAGTACTTATATTTTGAAGGGATGGCCCCATCGTCCTTTCCACGAGTCGAAAATCACCATACGTTTTTGGATTACCACCATTATATTAGTAGCTATCACAATTATAACATTGAAGATAAGATAAAATGAAGAGAATCGTCATATTAGGAGCAGGCGAAAGTGGCGCAGGTGCTGCCGTATTAGCCAAGAAAGAAGGTTTCGATGTGTTTGTAAGCGACATGTCGATTATCAACGAGAAATACAAGAAGATGCTGGACGACCACCAGATTGAGTGGGAAGAAGGCCATCACACAGAAGAGAAAATCTTGAATGCCGACGAGATTATCAAGAGTCCAGGTATTCCGGATACTGCTCCTATGATTGTGAAAATCAAGGAGAAAGGTATTCACATCATCAGCGAAATAGAATTTGCCGGTCGCTACACCAATTCGAAAATGGTTTGTATCACAGGTTCTAATGGTAAGACAACTACCACCAGTCTTATCTATCATATCTTCAAGGAAGCAGGCTATGATGCCGGACTTGCAGGTAACATCGGCAATTCTCTGGCACTGCAGGTAGCTGAAGACCCGCACGAATACTATATCATAGAACTCAGTTCCTTCCAATTGGATAATATGTATGATTTCCGTGCGAATATCGCCATTCTTCTGAATATTACGCCCGATCATCTTGACCGCTATGGCTTCTGCATGCAGAACTATGTAGATGCCAAGATGCGTATCATCCAGAATCAGACACCTAACGATGCCTTCATCTATTGGAACGACGACCCCATTATCAAGAAGGAACTGGAGAAATACAACATCCTCTCTATCCAGTATCCCTTCTCAGAACTGAAGGAGAAAGGCAGTATTGGTTATATTGAGGAAGGACAATACAAAATTGAAAAACCTGAGCCATTCAACATGGAGCAGGAAAACCTCAGTTTGACGGGTAAGCATAATATTTACAATTCACTTGCTGCAGGTATTGCTTCAGACATTGCTGGTATCAAGAAAGAAGTCATTCGCAAGTCACTTGGCGACTTCCCCGGGGTAGAGCATCGTCTGGAGAAGGTTTGTACTGTGCGTGGCGTCCAGTATGTCAACGATTCTAAAGCCACCAACGTAGATGCATGTTGGTATGCCCTGGAGTCGATGAAGACAAAGACCATCCTCATCATCGGAGGCAAGGACAAGGGTAACGACTATAACCCCATCAAACCGCTGATTAAGGAAAAATGTGCAGGTTTGGTTTATCTTGGAGCCGACAATCAGAAACTGCACGATAATTTCGACAATATGGGTATCCCCGTTCGTGACACTCACTCCATGAAAGAATGTGTTGAGGCTTGCTACGAAATGGCAGAACCAGGTATGACCGTCTTATTGTCTCCCTGCTGTGCCAGTTTCGACCTCTTTAAGAATATGGAAGACAGAGGCGAACAATTCAAGGAATTGGCTAGAAATCTGTAAGATATGAATAAAAAGATAGGCAATATTTTCAAAGGCGACAAGGTCATCTGGATGATTTTCTTCTTCCTCTGTATGATCAGCATTGTGGAGGTTTTCTCAGCTTCCAGCAATCTGACATATAAGAGTCAGAACTACATCGGCCCTATCGTCTATCATACCGGAACTATCATCTTCGGTGTGGTTGTCGCTATTGTCACACTGAATATTCCGTGCAGGTTTTTTAAGTTGATGACTCCTTTCATGTTGCTTATCACAGCCATCACACTCTTGTGGGTGCTCATCGGAGGTCAGACCATCAATGGCGCCAACCGTGTCATCTCGCTCATGGGTTTCACCTTTCAGCCGTCAGAGATAGCCAAGGGAACCATTGTGTTGGCTACTGCTCAGATTCTCAGTGCTATGCAAAGAGAGAACGGGGCAGATAGGAAGGCTTTTAAATGGATTCTATGGATTACCATACCCACCTGTTTCTTAATTGGATTGGAGAACTTGTCGACAGCAGCTCTGCTCTTTGCCGTCGTCATCCTCATGATGTTTATTGGCCTCGTACCATTAAAACAATTGGGTAAGTTGGTGGGAATACTTGTATTTTTTGCTTTCCTCGCCATTGCGATGGTCATGATTGTGGGTAACGACACCACAGGGCAGGAAGTGGCGAAAACGGAGCAGACAGACCAGCCAAAGAAGAAGAGTAAACTGGAAAAAATGCTGCACCGTGCCGATACTTGGAAAGGACGTATCCTCAAGTTCGGTAAGGACGATGTTACACCTCAAGAATACGATCTTGACAAGGATGCGCAGGTGGCACATGCCAATATCGCCATTGTGTCGAGTAATATCATTGGTAAAGGACCTGGTCAGTCAGTGGAACGCGACTTCCTCTCCCAGGCCTTCTCGGATTTCATCTTTGCCATTGTCATTGAGGAACTGGGCCTCTTAGGCGCAGCTTTCGTCGTATTCCTTTACATCATCCTGCTTTACAGGTCTGCCCGCATAGCCAGTCGCTGCGAAAACAATTTTCCTGCTTTCCTGGTGATGGGCCTTGCCTTGCTCTTGGTTGTTCAGGCGGCTTTCAATATGATGGTGGCCGTAGGGTTGGCACCAGTCACAGGTCAGCCCTTGCCGCTCATCTCAAAAGGAGGTACATCTACCATCATCAACTGTGCCTATGTGGGAGCTATCTTGAGCATCAGCCGCTCGGCAAAAATGAAGAAAGAGCCTGAAGAAATAAAAAATATCGGGTAACTTTCGAAAATAAGAAATTTAATTTGTACTTTTGCACACTGCTATATAAATAAGGTATATGAACAACGAATTGAGAGTTATTATCAGTGGAGGTGGAACGGGTGGACACATCTTTCCCGCCATATCTATAGCCAATGCCGTCAAGGCTTTATGCCCTGAGGCTAAAATCCTGTTTGTCGGTGCGTTAGGTCGCATGGAAATGCAACGTGTTCCTGCTGCCGGGTATGAGATTAAAGGACTGCCAATTTGTGGTTTCGACCGTAAGCACTTACTCAAGAACGTCAAGGTGCTCTTCAAGATATGGAAGAGTCAGCGGATGGCTAAGAAAATCATTAAGGATTTCAAACCACAGGTTGCTGTTGGCGTAGGCGGCTATGCCAGTGGTCCTACTTTGAATAAGGCTGCATCCATGGGCATTCCTTGTCTGATTCAAGAACAGAACTCCTATGCTGGGGTCACCAACAAACTGTTAGCCAAGAAAGCAGCAAAAATATGTGTTGCCTATGATGGTATGGAACGTTTCTTCCCTGCCGACAGAATTATCAAGACAGGTAATCCCGTCAGACAGTCTCTGATAGATGCCACCATCTCGCGTGAAGACGCTCTTCGTTCCTTCGGTCTCGACCCCAATAAGAAGACTATCCTGTTGGTAGGTGGCAGTCTGGGCGCCAGAACCATCAACGAGAGTGTCATCCAGCATCTGGATTTAGTCCATAGCAGTAATGTGCAGTTTATCTGGCAGACAGGTAAATACTATTTTGGCGACATCAAAGCACAGCTGGCCGATCTTGATTCTAAAATGTCAAACCTCATCGTTACTGATTTCATCAGCGATATGGGCGCCGCTTATAGGGCAGCAGATTTGGTCATCAGTCGCGCAGGAGCCAGCAGCATCTCGGAATTCTGTCTCATCGGCAAACCAGTCATTCTGGTGCCAAGTCCTAATGTAGCAGAAGACCATCAGACTAAAAATGCTATGGCACTCGTCAATGTTGATGCCGCCCTTTATGTCAGGGACAGCGAGGCTCCCGACCAACTTCTTCCGTTGGCCATCGAGACTGTCAATGACGAGCAGAAACTGGAGTCTCTCAAACAGAATATCCTGAAACTGGCTTTGCCAGACTCAGCTGAAATCATAGCCAAAGAGGTCATTAAATTAGCAAACAATGGAAATTAAAGATATAAAAGCTGTCTATTTCGTCGGAGCCGGTGGCATTGGTATGAGTGCCATTGCCCGTTATTTCATCAGTCGCGGACTGGTGGTTGCCGGCTATGACAAGACCCCCAGCGACCTTACACGTCAGTTGGAGAAAGAAGGCATGCTGATTCATTATGAAGAAAACATCGACGCGATTCCTGCTGCCTGCAAGCAGCCTGAGTCTTGTCTGATTATCTACACTCCGGCGATTCCTGCCGAGCACCAGGAACTGCAGTTCTTCAGACAGCATGGTTTCGAAATACAAAAGCGTGCTCAGGTGTTAGGCACTCTGACCCGTGAGCATAAGGGACTTTGTGTGGCAGGAACCCATGGAAAGACGACAACCTCTACCATGTGTGCACATATCATGCACCAGAGTCATCTGGACTGTAATGCTTTCTTGGGAGGAATCTCTAAGAACTATGGTACCAACTATATCTTGTCTGATTCCGATTATGTAGTCATTGAGGCTGACGAATTCGACCGCTCCTTCCACTGGCTGCGCCCTTGGATGTCAGTCATTACGTCAACCGACCCCGACCACTTGGATATCTACGGTACGAAAGAGGCCTATCTTGAAAGTTTCCGTCATTACTCGGAACTCATACAACCTGAAGGCGCATTGATTATTCACAAAGGGCTGGAAATGAAAGAACATCTTCAGGACAATGTGCGCCGATATGACTATGCCCTACAGGAAGGCGACTTCCACGCAGAGAATATCGTGATAGAGAACGGCGAGATTACTTTCGATTTCGTGTCGCCTATTGAGAACGTTAAGGGCATTCAGCTCGGTCAGCCAATACCTATCAATATTGAGAATGGTATTGCAGCAATGGCTATGGCACAACTGGCTGGCTGTACAGCTGACGAACTGCGCAATGGTATGAAGACGTTCAAGGGTGTTGATCGCCGATTCGACTTTAAGATTAAGACCGACAAGTTGGTGTTCCTCAGTGACTATGCACACCACCCCAAGGAAATCTATCAGAGTGCCAAGAGCATTCGCGAGCTATATCGAAACAGGAAGATTACGGCTATTTTCCAACCTCATCTTTACACACGTACTCGCGATTTCTACAAGGACTTTGCCGATGCACTGAGTCAGCTTGACGAGGTCATCCTCACCGAGATTTATCCTGCACGTGAACTGCCTATTGAAGGCGTCACCTCTGCACTGATATACGACAATCTGCGTCCAGGCATTGAGAAGCAAATCATTCGTAAGGACGATGTGCTCGACCTTGTGAAGCGTCGTGACTTCGACGTGCTGATAGTTCTCGGAGCAGGCGATCTCGACAATCAAGTGCCACAGATTACAAAAATATTAGAAGACAAACAATGACATATAACTGGAAGAAATCAGCAATCATCGTAGCAGACATCGCTTTGGCATGCTATCTGTTTTTTGCCGTCACCGCTTTTAACAAGCCTGACGACCAGCAGGCAGTGTGTACCAAGGTTGATATCAACATCAAAGATGGTAAAGTTGACGGATTCCTGGGGACAAGCGAGATTCAAGACCAGCTCAAGCAGTCGAAAATCTATCCGCAAGGCCAGCCCATGAAGCAGATTGAGGTTCGCAAGATAGAGGAGGCTATCTGCCAGAACCCGTTTGTAGAGTCGGCAGAATGCTACAAGGCACAAGGGGGACAGATAAAAATCGAACTCACACAGCGCCTTCCCGTTGTCAGAGTCAAGGCACAGAACGGTGACGACTATTATGTAGATGCCCATGGTGAAATGATGCCTAATACGCGGTATGTCAGTGATTTGGTCATTGCCACAGGGAATATCAGTCGGAGCTATGCCAAGAAGAAACTGTCACGTTTGGGGAATTTCATTGTCCAAAGCCCCCTCTGGCACAGTCAGATTGAGCAACTCAACATCCTCGACGACGGCACAGTGGAGATGGTTCCGCGTATAGGCGACCATATTGTCTATCTGGGCAGTCCCGATGATATCCAGCAGAAGCTCGACCGTCTGGAGAAATTCTACCGTTATGGTCTCAGCGAGGCAGGATGGAACAAATACAGTTATATCAATCTGGAGTTTGACAACCAGATTATTTGCAAAAAGAGAAAAAAGGGAAATAAAAATATATAGACTAAGATGCCAAAAGAATTTATCGTTGCTATCGAACTGGGTTCATCCAAGATGACCGGTATCGCAGGAAAGAAGAACCTTGACGGCAGCATTCAGGTGTTAGCCGTAGTGAAGGAAGAGTCTTCCTCTTTCATCCGCAAGGGTTATGTGTATAATATCGACAAGACCGCTCAGTGTCTGGCAACTATTGTCAGCAAACTGGAAAAACAGCTCAAGACAACCATTACTCAGGTATATGTCGGAGTAGGGGGTCAGTCGATTCGCTCTATTCGCAATGTTATCTCCAAGGAACTGCCTGCTGACACTGTTGTAACTCAGGATATGGTTATCGAGTTGATGGATGCCAACCGTAACATGAAATACCCTGACCAGGAAATCTTGGATGCTGCTGTTCAGGAGTATAAGGTTGACTCTCAGTTCCAACTCGATCCTGTCGGTATTCAGTGCAATCATATCGAAGGCAATTTCCTCAACATCTTGCAGCGCAAGGCATTCTATAAGAACCTCAACCTCTGTTTCGAGGCTGCCAATATCAATGTGGCAGAAATGTATCTGGCTCCATTGGCACTTGCCGATAGCGTACTCACTGAGACAGAGAAACGTTCCGGTTGTGCCTTGGTTGACTTAGGTGCCGACACGACAACGGTCAGCGTCTATTCGAAAAATGTACTTCGCCACCTGGCAGTTATTCCCTTAGGTGGGAATAATATCACAAAGGATATTGCATCCCTCCAGATGGAAGAGCATGATGCCGAGAAGATGAAACTGAAATATGCCAGTGCACTCACCGACAACAGCGAGATTGACAATACTCTGAAGTACTCTATCGATCAGGACCGTCAGGTTGAAAGTCGTAAGTTCGTTGAGATAGTAGAAGGTCGTCTGGAGGAAATTATTGCCAACGTTTGGTGTCAGGTTCCGGAAGAACTTTGCGACAAACTGCTGGGTGGTATCATCCTGACTGGTGGCGGCTCGAATATGCAGAATATCGAGAAGGCCTTCTCCGCATATACACATATCGACAAGATTCGTACGGCTAAGACCGTCACCCTCTCCATCGTTTCCAATCTTCCCGAAATCACTGCGAAAGACGGTAGGATGAACACGGTGCTGGGACTCCTTGCCAAAGGCGACATCAATTGTGCCGGACAGGAGATTGATCCCAACCAAGACCTCTTTACTGTTAAGCAGACACAGCCTGTTAATCCGCTTGACCAGCGCAAAGCCCGTCAGGCGGCAGAGACTCCTTCAGGCGTCGTCCGCACACAGGAGGAGATTCGCCGTGCTGAAGAGGAGGCACGTCTGAAGCGTGAGGAAGAAGAGCGCATTGCTCGCGAAGAGGCTGAGGAGAAAGCCCGTGAGGAGGCTCGTATCAGGAAAGAGAACAGCTTCTGGAACAAAGCCTTCAAGGGGCTCAAGGAGTTTGGTAAGAAAATGGTTGAAGAAGAAGAATAAATAAAGAATAGTATATGGATAATGTATTACTGGATTTCGGAGCACCCGAAAAAGAAAACAGCATCATCAAGGTGATTGGTGTCGGTGGCGGAGGTGGTAATGCCGTCAACCACATGTATCGTGAAGGTATCCACGACGTTACCTTCGTACTCTGTAATACAGACAATCAGGCACTCAACGACTCTCCCGTCCCTGTTCATCTGCAGCTGGGTAAGGAAGGTCTTGGAGCAGGTAACAAGCCCGAAAAGGCTCGTGCTGCTGCTGAGGAGAGTATCGAGGATATCAAGAATATGCTGAGTGACGGAACACGTATGACCTTTATCACAGCCGGTATGGGTGGTGGTACAGGAACAGGTGCCGCACCAGTCATTGCACGCGTATCCAAGGAAATGGGTATTCTCACCGTCGGTATTGTGACCATCCCCTTCCGTTTTGAGGGCGATCGTAAGATTGACCAGGCTCTTGACGGTGTGGAGGAAATGTCGAAGCATGTCGATGCCTTGTTGGTAATCAACAACGAGCGTCTTCGCGAGATATACCCGGAACTCTCGGTGCTCGACGCCTTTGGCAAGGCCGACGATACCCTGTCTGTAGCAGCTAAGTCAATTGCAGAAATCATTACCGTTCACGGACTGATAAACCTCGACTTCAACGACGTAAAGACTGTGTTGAAGGATGGTGGCGTAGCCATTATGTCAACAGGTTATGGAGAAGGTGAAGGTCGTGTTCGCAAGGCTATCGACGACGCACTGAATTCTCCGTTGCTCAATGATAATGACGTCTTCAATTCCAAGAAAATCCTGTTAAGTATCTCGTTCGCAGGAACCAAGGACGGCAAGGATTCATTGATGATGGAAGAAATGAACGACGTCAACGAGTTCATGGCTAAGTTCGGCGACTTTGAAATCAAGTGGGGACTTGCTACTGATCCGGAACTGGGCAAGAAGGTAAAGGTGACCATCCTGGCAACAGGTTTCGGTATCGAGAATGTCGATGGTATGAACGGACATCTGAAGCGTCACACCCAGGAGGAAGCAACCCGTCTGGCAGAGCAGCAGGAGCGCGAAGCTGAAAAGCAGGATCGCCGCAACCGCTACTATGGTTCAGAGGGCTCGACCAAGCGTTATAAGCGTCGTCCGCACATCTATCTGTTCCGTCCCGACGAACTGGATAATGACGATGTTATCTCGGCTGTTGAGCAGACACCTACTTATAAACGTACGCGCGAGATACTCGACAGCATCTATAGCCAAGCTAACGGTGATAGCCCCCAACAGCAGAACGAGGCTCCGCAGGAACCCATTCAGGGCACTATCGTATTCTCATAGCAGTTAAGTCCACAATTGCTGTAGCACTGCCAGACTTTTCATCTCAGGGAAGTCTGGCAGATGTAATTTATAATAATGTAAGAGCACATCCATAATGCGATTCCTGTCCTGTCGCGACAATCGGAACAGATGCATGGTGGGAAAGTCCATGCGCATCATCAGACGAATCAGCTGCGCATCTTCCGGCATTAGGAAGTCACGATGGGTAGGTGCATTAGCACAGAACCGCCCTTCGCGCAAGTCGAAATAGGCATCACCTTCTTCAAGGTTGGGATAGAACCCCAGGAAGCGTGACAGATGCATCAGGAAGGTGAGGTGGAAGTTGGCAAAACCGTCTGTGGCAGCATCCAACCACTGAACCGCTCCGGAGATGTAATCAAACAGCAACTCGTTATGCTGTTCCGAACGCAGACCATAGTAAAGAAACTCAGCAACGAACATACTGATAGCCAGTTTCTCTGGCGACAGCGGGATAGAAACAAAAGGCGTCAGCAGACGCGCATCCGACAGTTTTTGCAACGTCACCCTTGGGCGCACCTCACATTCTATCTCCAACAACGACATCGGTTGGAAATATTGCTTTTTGATGCGCGACTTACTCGTTTTTGGCACCGGAATGATAAACGACAGCCGACCCCATCTCTTCGTGAACATATCCACGATGATTTTGGACTCGCCATACTTGATGGTATGGAGCACAATTGCCTCTGATTTCTCTAACATGAGGGCGAAATTACATAAAAATCATTGAAAAACATCATTTTTCCTCAAGAAAATTTTGTCAGATAGAAAAAAACAAGTACCTTTGCACCCGCAAAAAGAGACACTGGTCCCTTCGTCTATCGGTTAGGACGAGAGATTTTCATTCTCTAAAGAGGAGTTCGACTCTCCTAGGGACTACCAGTTTAAATCCGTCATCTGCACAGCCAAGTGCTACTTCCGGGGAACGGTGGCGGAGGGTGTAACAACCCGCCCAGGGCAGTCCTTATATGAGACGTAAGACCCATAAGCTTTAATATTAACAATAAAAAATTAGAAAAAAATGGCAAATCACAAGTCATCCCTGAAGAGAATTCGTCAGGAAAAAGCAAGAGCAGAGCATAATCACTATTATGCCAAGACAATGCGTAACGCTGTTCGTAAGCTGCGCGCCATGACCAACAAGGAAGAGGCTGCTAAGTTGTACCCCAGCGTGCAGAAGATGTTGGACAAGTTGGCTAAGACCAACATTATCCACAAGAACAAGGCTGCAAACATCAAGTCAAGTCTTGCTGCTCACATCAATTCGCTTGCATAATTTCAATATTAGCCAAGCATATAAAGGTTGTATTTCGAAAGGAATGCAACCTTTAATATTTTTATACACTTTTCCTTCGTTTAAATCATGTTTTTTTTGTACCTTTGCAACCTAATAAGGACTATTTTTAGAAATGGCAGAAGAACTTAACAAAGAAAACAATTATTCCGCGAGTAACATTCAGGTACTCGAAGGATTAGAAGCTGTGCGCAAGCGCCCTGCGATGTACATCGGTGACATTAGTGAGAAGGGTTTACACCACTTGGTCAACGAAACAGTTGATAACTCTATCGACGAGGCAATGGCAGGCTATTGCACGCATATTGAAGTAACAATCAACGAAGACAACAGTATCACCGTACAGGACAACGGACGTGGTATCCCTGTTGACGAACACGAGAAGATGCACAAGTCGGCCCTCGAAGTGGTCATGACGGTGCTTCATGCTGGTGGTAAGTTCGACAAGGGCTCCTACAAGGTTTCCGGTGGTCTCCACGGTGTAGGTGTCAGTTGTGTGAACGCCTTGTCAACCCACATGATGTCGCAAGTGTTCCGTAACGGTCACATCTACCAGCAGGAATACGAGAAGGGTAAGCCCCTCTACGATGTTAAGATTGTAGGTGATACCGACAAGACCGGTACCCGTCAGCAGTTCTGGCCCGACGGTACCATCTTCACCACTACCGAGTATAAGTACGACATCATTGCTCGCCGTATGCGTGAGTTGGCTTACCTGAATGCAGGTATCACCATCACGCTGACCGACCTGCGTCCCGACGAGGATGGCAAACTGCGTGAACCCGAGGTGTTCCATGCTAAGGAAGGTCTGAAGGAGTTCGTGCGCTATGTCGATCGTCACCGCACCTCTATCATTGGCGATCCTATCTGTCTGAAGACGGAGAAGGATGGTGTGCCCATCGAGGTAGCTCTGCTTTATAACAGCGACTATTCTGAGAATATCCATTCTTACGTAAACAATATCAACACCATCGAGGGTGGTACCCACCTTACCGGTTTCCGCATTGCCCTGGCTCGTGCACTGAAGAAATATGCCGACGAGGACGACCAGTTGCGCAAGCAGATAGAAAAGGCAAAGATTGAGGTGGCTCAGGATGACTTCCGCGAGGGTCTGACAGCCATTATCTCTGTAAAGGTTGCCGAGCCCCAGTTCGAGGGTCAGACGAAGACCAAGTTGGGCAACAGCGAGGTGAACGGTGCTGTTCAGAAGGCTGTCGGTGAAGCAATGACCAACTATCTGGAGGAGCATCCGAAAGAGGCTCACACCATTTGCGAAAAGGTTATCCTTGCCGCTACAGCGCGTATTGCAGCCCGTAAGGCCCGTGAGAGTGTTCAGCGCAAGAGTCCGATGACTGGTGGCGGTCTGCCAGGTAAGTTGGCCGACTGTTCAAAGAAAGACCCGAAAGAATGTGAGATATTCCTCGTCGAGGGTGACTCTGCAGGTGGATCGGCAAAGGCTGGTCGTGATCGCGAGACACAGGCCATTCTTCCTCTGCGTGGTAAGATTCTGAACGTTGAGAAAGTGCAGTGGCATCGTGTCTTCGAGTCAGAGTCAGTCATGAACATCATTCAGAGTATCGGTGTCCGCTTTGGCGTGGATGGCGAGGATTCGAAGGAGGCCAATGTCGATAAGCTGCGTTACGATAAGATTATCATCATGACCGATGCCGACGTCGATGGTTCTCACATCGACACGCTCATCATGACCCTGTTCTATCGCTTCATGCCGAAGGTCATTCAGGAAGGTCATCTCTATATCGCTACACCACCGCTTTACAAGTGTACCTTTAAGAAGGTGAGCGAATACTGCTATACCGATCAGCAGCGTCAGGCCTTCATCGACAAGTATGTGGCTGGCGACGAGAATGCTTCGGGATTCCACACCCAGCGCTACAAAGGTCTTGGTGAGATGAACCCCGACCAGTTGTGGGAGACGACAATGGATCCTCAGAACCGTCTCTTGAAGCAGGTGACTATCGAGAATGCTGCAGAGGCTGACGAAATCTTCTCTATGTTGATGGGCGACGACGTAGAACCCCGTCGTGAGTTCATTGAGAAGAACGCCACCTATGCCAACATTGATGCTTAACCGATTAAACTCATATATCAAGAGCCCTGTAAGACGTGAAGTCTGGCAGGGCTTTATCTAACTAAAAACCTGAGCATAATGAGAAAAATCCTTATTTCGTTTGTTATCGTCTGTAGTGGCTTAGCAGCTTCTGCTCAGCAGCAACTGCCCATGAAACTATGGTACGACCACGCAGCCCGTTATTTTGAAGAGTCGCTGCCCATCGGCAATGGCAAACTGGGTGCCCTTGTTTATGGTGGCACTGATACCTGCTTGGTGCAATTGAACGACATCACGCTATGGACAGGTAAACCCGTCGATCGAAACCTCGACAAGGATGCCCACCAATGGATTCCCCGCATCCGCGAGGCACTGTTCAACGAAGACTACAAATTGGCCGACTCGCTGCAACTGCATGTTCAGGGGCCTAACTCACAGTTCTACCAGCCCCTGGGCAATGTCTTTATCATCGACGATAATCAAGGTGCTGCAGGCAATTACTATCGTGAACTGAGTCTTGACGACGCCTTGGCGTCCGACCGTTATGAGCGCAATGGCACGACCTTCACCCGCGAGTATTTCGCTTCGCATCCCGACAAGCTCATTGCCATTCGTTTGCAGGGCAACATCAACTGTCGCATCGTCATGAACTCCCAAGTGCCCCACCAAGTCAAGGCCTCTATGGGCAATGGTCAATTACTCATGACCGGCCACGCCACTGGCGACCCACAGGAGAGCATCCACTTCTGCACCATTCTGCAGGTCAAGACGGACGGAAACGTTAGTGCCTCCGATTCCACACTGACCATCCGCAACGGTAAGGAAGCCGTCGTATATATCGTCAACGAAACCAGTTTCAATGGATATGACAAGCACCCTGTCAAGGAGTCTGCCTCCTACCTGGAAGCAGCAACCGACGACATCTGGCATACGCAGAACTATACCTATGACACGTTCAAGCGCAATCATATTGCAGACTATCAGACATATTACAACCGGGTGAAGTTGGATTTGGGAGGAACAATGCCCGACATCCCTACTGACCAGCTATTGAAGAGCTCATCTGAATCTCCCCTCTCTACAGGAGAGGTGTCGGGGGTAAGGCTTCGCTACCTCGAAACCCTCTATTTCCAGTACGGACGCTACCTGCTTATCTCCTGCTCTCGCACACCGGGTGTCCCTGCCAATCTGCAAGGACTGTGGACGCCCTATCTGTGGTCACCCTGGCGGGGCAACTACACCGTCAATATCAATCTGGAGGAGAACTACTGGCCTGCCTTCGTTGCCAATCTGGCTGAGATGGCAATGCCGCTCGACCAATTCATCCGTGCTCTGGCTGACAATGGCAAACATACTGCCAAGAATTACTATGGCATCCACAAGGGCTGGTGCTCCAGTCACAACAGCGACCTTTGGGCAATGACCAATCCTACAGGCGAGAAGCGCGAATGGCCTGAGTGGGCAAACTTCAATCTCGGAGGTGCCTGGCTGGTCAACGCATTATGGGAGCGCTACCTGTTCACACAAGACAGGAACTATCTGCGCACCGTTGCCTATCCTCTGATGAAGGGTGCTGCCGAGTTCTGCAAGAGTTGGCTGGTTGACTATCGCGGAGAACTCATCACTGCCCCTTCCACTTCGCCAGAGAATGAATATATCACTGACAAGGGCTATCATGGAATGACGTGCTACGGAGGTACTGCCGACCTTGCCATCATTCGCGAACTGCTGCTCAATACCACGCAGGCAGCCGCACTGTGTGGCGACAAGACCGTCAATTATCGCAAGACGCTCGCTCGCCTCCATCCCTATACCATCGGCAAGGAGGGTGATTTGAATGAATGGTATTACGATTGGCAGGACAAAGACCCCCGGCACCGCCATCAGAGTCACCTCATCGGACTCTATCCTGGCAATCATCTGAAAGAAGCCAAACTACTCGAAGCCGCCCGCCAGACCTTGATTCAGAAAGGCGATGAGACAACAGGGTGGAGCACTGGCTGGCGCATCAATCTGTGGGCACGCCTCCATAATGGTGAGAATGCCTATCACATCTATCGCAAACTGCTTACCTTCACCGATGCACAGGACGATCAGCGACCTGGCACCCGTCACGCCGGCGGCACCTATGCCAATCTGATGGATGCGCACCCGCCCTTCCAGATTGACGGCAATTTCGGAGGCACAGCGGGTGTCTGCGAAATGTTGATGCAGTCAGAACTCTCAACGCTCAACGCTCAACGCTCAACAAAGATAGAACTCCTCCCTGCCTTGCCCAAGGAGTGGAGCGAGGGCAGTGTCAGCGGACTGTGTGCCCGTGGCGGCTTTGAAGTCAGTTTCCAATGGAAAGGCGGCAAAGTGCGCAGTGCATCCATCAAAGCCAAGAAGACA
>Ga0256407_10007449_pt1 | contig 16460 bp, 13 predicted proteins | sample RumenRJG_04DNA_FD_193489 | JGI IMG/M metagenome (GOLD analysis project Ga0256407, IMG submission 193489) | Bovine rumen microbial communities from Lethbridge, Alberta, Canada - RJG_04 | ecosystem: Host-associated > Mammals > Digestive system > Stomach > Rumen | place: Canada: Alberta...
TTCGTCAACCTCGCCTTCCACTTCCAGCATGTTGAATGTCTCGACCTGCTTACCGTCTTTATAGCCAATGATTTCCGTATACCATGAAGGACCACCTGCAGATCCGGCAAACTTCAGGTAGGAAATGCCGTTCAGCCACAGATGCGTAGCTTTTCGCTTGGGATCCTCCATCTGCACCAGCTGTATCTTACCATTTTTACGGATAAAGATACCACCATACTCTCCGTCCTTGTCGGCCATGTGAATCCACTCCACATCATCGCCCATCCAAACGTGTGCCCACTTGGTCAGCTTAATGCCGCTAACCGTATTTTTCTTCTGGAACAGCTTGTTCATCTCGGCAATATCCTTCTTCCAGACGGGAATATCCTCGTCAATCAAGGCATGATAGCATTCGTACATCTGCTCCTCCAACTTCTCGCCACGTGGATAGAGCATGCCGACAGTTACACTCTCAGGCGCACCATGTGTGTAACACAGTTCCAGGCCTTTAGGACCTTCAAAGGCAGCAGCAATACTATTGGGGAAATACTCGCCACCGTCATCAGCATTCCATGTCGGGCCTTCGCCTGGGAATATCGTACCAATCTGTTCCAGGACCCATACAGAGTCGCCTTTGGCCAGCACTTCCAGCGCCAAAGCCTTTGCCACTTTTTGGTTATCCTCGCCAGGGAACTTGGGAGCATTCTTGTATTCACCCTTAAACTGGATGGCACCACTCACGTAGCCACCCTCAATGTTACAGCTAATCATCGAACGCTGGGCCTTCATGCCGTACTTCTTCTCCATTTTCTTCACGATATCCTGTGGCATGGGCTTATTATTTACATCTTTGATTGTCAGCACCTTGCGCGACTGCAGGTATTCATCGCACACGATGACACGGAAGCCCTCAAGGTCCGACTTGTAGAGTTTAGGATCCTGCATGGCATAGCGCAAACCGGGTGCAGGTATCTCGGGACGTCCGTGCAACTCTCCGGGGAACAACGTTTCACCATCAGGATTCTTTATCACCTCATCCAAAAACTTGATAGCTACGACGCTCTTATCGTCCTTCAGCAGGTTCGTGTACTTGGCGGCATTACGACGTGCCATCTGCTGCAAGGCCCATAGACCACGAGCCTTCGAAATGTCGGCTTCCGAATAGTCTTCTTCTTTGGGTGCGCTGGTCATCCAATACACCACCTGCATGTGCTCCTTGTCCTGTACGTAAAGGAACATGGGGCGCGGAGCAGTGTCTGGCATTTCAGCCAGCACGCTGTCAATAGCCACTGAGTCAGAGTCGGCACCTTCTGCCGCTGCATTCTGACCCTTGTTCTTACAACTCATCATGACGGCCATCGCACAGACGGCCAAAATCATCAGTTTCTTCATTTTATGATATTTAAGCATTTCTTACCTTGATAACTAATACGTCCCTGATGTTCCAAATAATTCTTAATCAGGTCGGGTGTCGTGATACCAATGCTATGGCCTTGGTCGGCACGACTGGTAGGACTGACTGCCACTGTATAGCTGTTGCTCACCACACGGTAGGTCTTCTTCAGGTTCAGCTTCTTGCCGTCCTTGCCGAACAGCACGAGCTTCTTGATTTTACCATCAGCGGGGTTGATGGTCACATCGCAGCTCATACCACCCACATAGGGGAAGCGCTGCTTGTCGTTGTCGTAACAGGATATCAGCATGTCGGCCAGTTCCTTGCCCGTTACGCTGACCTCTACAGCATCGTTCTGGAAGGGGTCCATCTGCATGACGTCACCAACCGTCATATTGCCTGCAGCATGGCTATCGATTCGCACACCACCGGCATTCTGATACGACAGGTCGGCACCTGTCTCAGCCATATAGGCGTCACAAACCATACAGCCAAGTTCCTCGTTGTTGTCGAACGGTGTCTCGGCAACAGCCAGCACACGTCTGAAGGCAGGATTCTCTGAGAAGAAACGCACCAGTTCGGCGAGGGTTGCATTCTTGTTGCCCTGTTTGTCAATGGCAATACGCTCAGCCTTCTTGCTGACAACCTTACCATTCTCCAACACCAGCGTAGAGTGCGTAGCGTTCTTCAGACTCTTCATGTTCTGCGTAATCAGGATGCCGTTGTGTATCTCTCCACCTTCCAACTGGGTGTGTGAATGTCCGCCAACAATGATGTCCACCCAAGGTAACTGGGCTGAGAACTTCACGTCGTCATTATAACCCAGATGCGACAGCAGAAGCACGACGTCACACTCCTTACGCAGGAATTCGTACTGCTTAATGGTCTCTAAGGGGTCCATGAACTTGATATCCGTAAGACGCTTAGGATGGCTCTCAGGGGTGCCCATCGAACCTAATGCCGTCACGCCAAGGACACCTACCATGACACCGCCTACATCAAACTTCTGATAGGGTTTGACGTGCATCTTCCACTTGGCATCGGGCTCCATGTTTGCACAGAGCGTAGAGAAGGCAGAAAGGTTAATGAGACGCGCCAGTCCGTCCTGATTGGAGTCGAACTCGTGGTTGCCAACAGCTGTAGCATGGAAGCCAACCTGGTTCATCAGCGCCACCATCGGATAAGCGGGAATGTCGAACATGTCGTTGATGGGGTCGCCCGAACGGTTATCACCTGCAGAGAGTATCAGCAGGTCGGGATAGAGTGCACGCAACGAGTCGGCCACATAACCCAGACGTGGAAATTGGCCGATAGCGGCATGGGGATCGTTAATTGAGAGGATATGTACCTCTTTCTTTTGTGCCGATGTTGTCAGTACAACAAACAACAACAAGACAGAAAACAATAGTTTTTTCATTACTTTTGGATCTGCTTTACACATGTCTTACCTTGATAGTTCACGTGTCCTAAGGCCTTCAGATACTGCATGATGGCCTCAGCAGTACCAATGCCCAGACTGTGGCCCTCATCCTTGCGGTTGGTGGGGGTAATGGCCTGCACATAGTTGTTCGTCACGACACGATAGGTTTTCTTCAGGTTCAGCTTCTTGCCGTCAGGACCGTACAGCACCACCTTCTTCACCTGCTGCTTGGTATCGTCCAGCACGTACTCAGCTGTAGCACCGCTCATCAGCGGGAATCGTGCCTGATCGTTGACGAAGCACATTTTCAGAATGTCAATGAATTCGTTGCCCGTGACGGTCATCTCGACGAGATTATTCTGGAAGGGGTCCAGCTGTAGAACGTCCTTCACGCTGATACCACGGACGCTGAGAGTGTCGGAACGTACACCTCCGTAGTTCTGCAGACTGATATCGGCATTGGTGGCCTTCAGATAGGCATCAGTCATCAGACAGCCCAGTTCTTCATACGTTGAAACAGGGGCATCGTTAACAGCCAGTATCTCGTCGAAGGCAGGGTTGTTGACGAAGTAGTCAGTCAGTTTACCCACCACCTTATTCTCGCGTTTTACGCCCTTGATGGCAATATTCTCAGCCTTTTTGCCGATGACCTTGCCATCCTCCAGCGTCAGCGTGATATGTGTGACACGAGCCAAGCGGTTGACGTTCTGCGTAATCAGCAGACCGTTGTGTATCTCACCGCCATTGAGTTGCGTGTGTGAGTGACCACCAACGATAAGGTCCACCCAGGGCAGGTCTTTCGACAGTTTCACATCGTCCTCATAACCCATATGAGAAAGCAATAGCACAACATCACTCTGCTGGCGCAGGTATTTGTATTGCTGCACCGTCTGAAGAGGATCGGTGAATTCAATATGGGTCATATTGTCAGGATGGCTCTCGGGCTTACCCATCGGACCAAGGGCTGTCACACCGATAATGGCCAGACGGACACCACCTACATCAAACATCTGCCAAGAACGCACGTGAATACCAGTCGATGCTGCAGGATGGCAGTTGGCACAAAGGTACGAGAAGTCAGACATCGTGATGAGTTTTGCCAATCCCTTTTCGCCAGAGTCAAACTCATGGTTGCCTAATGTCGTGGCATGGAAGCCCACGATATTCATCAGCGACACCATCGGATAGGCAGGAATCTCATACATGTCGTTGATAGGGTCGCCTGAACGGTTGTCACCTGCCGACAGCACCAGCAGGTCAGGATAGAGCGTGCGCAGCGAGTCTGCCACGAAACAAAAACGTGGGAAACACTCGATAGCAGCGTGCATATCGTTAGATGAAAGGATATGTACCTCTTGCTTATTCTGAGCCCAGATGCAGAGAGCAAAGGGAACCATCAACAAGGCTAACAGTATTTTTTTCATAACAGATTATAGTTTTAAGTGAGTTTAAATTTAACCGCACTATGCTGACTGACAGGGGCATCCAAATCGATTTCGTGACCCATACGGTCGGTTACTTTCAGACCTTCTACCAGTCGGACATCCAACCCCTTAATAGCAAAATATCTGAGGAGCGCATGGCGAACCTGCGCACCCTCAAATATTTCGATAGTCTTGCGATTGACCTTAAGTTTCATTTCAAGTCTACTCAGCGGGTGCCTCAGCAGGAGCGGGAGCAGCAGCAGGCTTGGCAGCCTTCTCCTTAGCCTTGGCAGCCAGCTCCTTCAGCTTGTCCTTGCCCTTGAAGGCAAATACCCAAACCAGGAAGCCTGCCAGTACCAACAGCGAGATGCCCAGCAGCGGACGATAGAACAGCCATGCAATAGCGATGACTATCAACGACCAGGCAATACCAACCACCGTGCAGATGAGTCCGATACCCCATCCGAAGATGCCGGCAATGAAAGGCACCACCTTGAGGATGGTCTCGATGAATCCGAAGATACCCTTCAGACCGCCAATCACCATCAGGATACCGATAATGCGCAGAGCCCATGTCCACATGTTGTTAGCTTCCTTCTCGGCCTCGATAATCTCGTCGCCGCTCTTCTTACCCATCACCAGGGTCTGGAAACGCTTGCCGTTCTTAGCCTTGAAGGGCTTGAACGTGTCACCGTCAACAACAGCCATCACAGTGACCTTGGCAGGTACCACCTTCTCGAACGTTACGCGAACGTCACCAACCTCAGGTGAGCCAGGTACGCGACCGAAATACAGCACGTTGCTGGCCTGGTGGATGTACTCCAGGTCCTTCTTGTTCTCAGCATTGGCAATGGCGTTGTTGATAGAATCCTGAACAGCCTTGGCACTGTCTGATACGGCAGCCGTCTGTGCAGGCTCGGCAGCGGGCTGCTGGTTCTTCTGGACACCATAGAAACGCTCGTAAGCGGTCTTGGTGTTCTGGTCAAACTGCTTCAGCAGGTCCTCGGCAATAGCCAGGTCAACACCCTCACGCGACGAGATGCTGTGAATCAGGCTCTCGTTCAGCTTGTAGGCACCCCACGATACGTTCTCGGCATACTGCTCAGCATCCTCGATGGTGGTCAGCACCATGTTCTTGCTCTGATAGGCAGGATCCTTGAACTGGGCCGACTCCACGGGACGGCTCACCCACTCTTTCGAATAAGTATAGGTCGTGGTGGTCACTTCCTTACCACCCAACTTGTCTTCCTTCTTCTCCTCAGAGTGCTCCACCCACTGGTAGTACTCTACCTTACGGGTCAGCGAGATAGCCTTGGCACCAATGCCAAACTGTGCATCGCTCAACGAATCCTCTGTGGTAGCCAGTGCGGTACCGCAAATCAGCTCACCCTCCAACGAAGCATCCTTCTTGTTGGGGTTCTCCATCTCGACGTAGGCACTGCCTGCCTCGTCCAGCATCTTCTCAGTCTTCACTGCGCGACCTTCGTTCCACCACAACAGGGCCGTACCTGCCAGGAACAGCAGGATACCTGAACCAATCGCCTTAAACGAATTACCTACTCGGGTACCATAACCCGTAGTTGTTACTTCTTGATAAGCCATAATGTTTTTCGATTAATTTTTGTTTTCTATGCTTTCTATACCTTATTATATATATATAATATATTAGTCCAATACCTTGGTCACCTCGGCAATGCTCTTGCACTCCAGTCTTGAACTGCCTTCACGCTGTACCCACAGGCGGCCAACCTTCTCGTTAATCTCCTTCACGATATAGCCAGACCTGAAGCCGTCGACAAATGTGGCCCACACCTTGTCACCCTTCTTAATCTTCTCCTTCATGGGAATGAGCTTACAGCGGTCCTTTGTGGTTGCCATCAGATGGCTGGAGAATACCGACAGCAGCACCTTGTCGTCCGAGACGTTCATCAAGATGCCCTTCTTCCACTCACCGCTTTCGCGATAGGCCACGGTAGCACCCGACTGCCACTCACCGTCCTTCAGCACGTTAAACGTGTTGGGCTTCAGTTTCTCACCCTTAGCCAACTCAGTGTTCTTCTCATCTTTGGGGTCATCTCTCCAGTAACGGTCCAGATATACGCCAACAGGCTCCGTAGGATTAGAGGCGTCAATGATGATGGCACGGTCCAGTCCGCTACCACTCTGCCACCACGTCAGCACCACATCACCTTTCTTGGCCTTCTGACCCTTCTTCAGGGGGATAATCAGCGCGTTGGGCACCAGCTGCTTGTCCGAACGTCCAATGTCCGACTTCTCGGCTCCAACCTGCTCCATCTCTCTGTCATACCAGATCAGCACCGACTTCGTCAGGTCATCATTACTCTTCAACTTATCGAAATAAAAACTCTGGCAAGTCAGGATCTTCTGTCCCGGCTCAGCCTCAATCTTTATTCCCTGAGGGAAATCCCAAGGCCACGCCTTGTTTTGAGCACACACTACTCCTGCCATCATCATGGCAAAAATAGCAGATACAAATCTTACACTTTTCATACGCTTTGTCTTTTTAATTGGTTATTTTTTTAATTAGTCGCTGCAAAGTTACGAAAAAGCGAGTAAAAATCAAAAAGAAAACTAAAATTTCTTTTTATTTTTCGAGCGAAAGTAACTTCACCAAGGGTGAAAGTTACGAAAAAAGTGCCCTCCCTCTTGGCGATATCTTTTCTTTTTTATAATTCTATTGGCACTATCACCTTGAACACGATGTTGCGCCCCATATTATACACGCCCTGACGTCCCGTCGCTTGGTTCACGTCGCAATACTTCAGGCGGCTCAGATGGTTCTGGTAGGCCGTATTCAGCAGGTTATCAGCTGTGACGTATAGTTCGGCCACCTTCTTTTTGCGGATGTTCAGGTCGGTACCTGCCGACAGGCTCAGCAGCGTATAGCTGGGCGTGCGCGTCTCCGTATCGTCCACCTTGTAATAATGGTCTTGCGCCAGGTTACACTCCAACCCCAAGGCCACGTAGGCATTGTTCAGCGTCTTGTGTCCGTGGTGCGATAGCTCGTACTTCAGTTCCGACGTCCAGCGTGGTGCTGGCGTCATGGGCAGGTACTTGGCATCGGCATGCAACTGCTGGGCATCGACAAACGAGAAGGTGTTCTGGAAGTGCAGGCTGTGGATGGGGTGGAAATCGACACCAGCCTCGAACCCCAGCAGACGGGCATCGCCCTGCGTATATTCGTAGGTGCGGTAGCCCTCCTCCTCTACCCTGTCTATGCGCTGCGCAAAGATGTAGTTCTCGATGCGGTTGGCAAACAAAGCCACCTGTGCCGACACGTATTTCGAAGTGAAATCGACGCCGAGGTCGGCCTGCCAACTATATTCAGGCTTCAAGTCTGGGTTGCCAATCTCAAAGCGCTGGGTACCCTCGTGAACGCCATAGCTGCCCAGTTCGCTCATATTGGGCGCACGGAAACCTCGCGCCACGTTCAGTCGTACGTTCAGGTGTTCGCTGGCATTCCACACGGCACCGATGCTACCCGTCACGCCATTGAAGTTACGCGAATAGTAGTTCAGATGACGATGGTCGTAGCGCAGACCGCCGTTCAGCGTCAGACGGTCCAGCGACTTGCTGACCGTAGCGTAGGCACCCACGTCCAGGAGCCTGTACTCGGGTATCAGCGACTCCTCGCCCAAGTTCAGCGACTGTTGCCACATGCCGTTCACGCCACCCGCCATTTTCCATCCGTCGAACTCCTGCGACAGGTAGCGCACGTCGTAGGTCAGGGTATGCAGTTTGAAATACAATTCATACTCGTCTTCGTCCTCCTCGAACTCCTGACGACGGTTCTGCTGATAACCCACGATAGCCTTCAGCCAACCCTTGCTCAGGTTCAGCGAGTTGTCCCACACGGCTTTGTAGTGGTAAATCTGCTGGAAGGGCAATGTCTTGCCGTAACCATGATCCGTGAAGCCCTCGCCACGCTCCAGTTCGCCTGTCTCCTCGTCGCGCTCGCCCTCAACAATGCTGGGAGTCTGGTGGAAGATGGTAGCCGTCAGGTGCGAGTAGCCCCACTGTTTGTTCACGCCCAGCATCACGCGCCCTGCCCGCTCGCTGAATTGTGAACCGGGCACGTAGCCGTCGTACTTATTCTTATACGCGTGTGCATAACGGTCCGTAAAGCGTGCATCCCACACAAACCCCTGCTGATTGCCCGCAAAGTTCAGCGAGTAGTCAAACAATCCGTTGTTCGTCTGGTATTCCGTCGACACGCTGGCCTTCATCTCGCCCTCGGGCTGGATAGGGCTGCCGTGCAATATCAGCACGCCCGCCATGGCGTCGCTGCCATACATCAGCGAGGCAGGCCCCTTCAGTATTTCCACCGAGTTCACGTTCTGAGCGTCTATCTCAATGCCGTGCTCGTCGCCCCACTGCTGCCCTTCCTGGCGCACGCCCTCGTTCATCACGATAATGCGGTTGTAGCCCAGTCCGCGGATAATGGGTTTCGATATGCCGCTACCCGTCGTAATCTGCGCCACGCCCGGCTGGTGGGCTATGGCGTCGATGACGTTGGTCGATGTCGTCTGGCGCAGTTCTTTGCCCGACACGATGGCTATTGGTGCCGTCGAGTTCTTCAACTTGGTGTCGCCCGTCACACCCGTCACCACCATCTCGTTCAGTTTCAGGTGACGGTAGAACACGTCTGTCGAGTCCGACGGGTGCTCGTGGTTATAATGATGCTTATGATGATGCTCCTGCGCTGCCGTAGCCATACATATCCACAGCAACGACAGGATGAAATATATCTTTTTCATTCTGTAGTTTTCAAATTAATAAAATGAATGTGTAATTGTTATCTCGCTGTTAATCACAGCACCGATGGCGGCCCACGGGTGTATAGTACAGACGGTTGCACTTGTGTCGTCCTGCCGTTCAGGAAGAACCGTCTGTGCTGTGCTAAGACAACCAATGGCACCAGCACCGTCGTGACTGCTGCCGTATAGACTAAATGTAGAAACTGACAGAGCAGACAGTCGTCCAGATGGTCAACCGACGCTGCATAGTGCGAGTGGTGCACATGGTGGGCACACTCCACGCAGTCGACAGACGCACTCTCCACGACCTCGTGGCAGTGCATGCCCGACAGCAGCAGCATCGATACGAATACCGACAGCAACAGCCATGTTACTCCTATCCTTTTAACCTGTCTGTTCATTTCTGCTGCAAAGGTAAACAAAAAAACGGTGCGCTCCAAACAAATTCAGAAAAAAAGAGCCAAAAAACGAGGGGCTTACCACCGCGGCAAGCCCCTCATACTAAACTAAACAAATACGTCTGTTTCGTCTCCGTTTATGCCTTATTTACAGGCATTTAGAAGCAGTAATTGAGTTGTTCTTATCTGCCGTTCTTTTGGCGAAGGTAGGCATTTCCTCTGAATTATGCAATAGTTTGAACGAATTTTAACGCTAAAATACCTACCTTTAGGTACATCATCCAGTGCATATATACCTCCAAAATAATAATTCTTAATAACTCAACACGTAACACACAAAAAAAAGTCAGCAATTACGCTGACCTCTTTCGCTTCAAATAATCTTGTTACTGCTGACCAAGTTTTGCCTTCAGTTGTTCAAACAGTGCTTGAGCATCGGTTTCACTCATTTTTTCAACATCTTCGAGCATTTTCTTAGTTTTCTTCTCGGCTACTTGCTTCTCCAACTCATCTTTGAGTAATTTTAAGTTCGACAATTGACAACCAAGCTCCTTGATGTTGTTGTCGGTGTTAGTCAGAACAGTTTCAAGGACGAATGACTTACTAAGATAACTACCGAACAACTCAATCCTAATTTTTCTCTTGTCAGAGCTGAACAAATCACTTACACTCTTTACAGAATGTTCTTTCCCGTTTTTCTTAATAAAATTTATCATTTTTATTTTTCGGACTACCCAGCTTAGAACTATTCTTAGCTATCGTTCCTACTTCTGGGTGCAAAGATAGAACAATTATAATGTGTGGCAAAATATATAATTGTGATTCGACTTACGCTTGACGATTCACAATTAACAGTCGGGAATCACTCACTTTACTACTGATTTTTCAGCAAAATAGATTTGGTCACCAACTTCCATGGGAGTTAGTTTTAGTTCTGGATTGAACCAATCTACTTTGTTTTGCCAATCATCGTACTTTACATAGGTAACGGGAATAAGTCCGATTCCTGAAATCTGGGCATATTCGAAAGGATAATTTAACTTATGGTAATACTCTATTAGCTTCCGAAACCGGTGTGTGGATAAGGTAATGTCTTTAGGGGCTAGTCCAAAGTGAGTCATCAGTCGTAATATAAGCTTTTGCTCTGTAGGGCTAATAATTCCTTGTTTCCCTGGATGTTTCCTGTTCGCATCAGGGAAAACAACTTTAAGAAATGTTGCTATATAGTAGGCAAATCTACTTTGCAATACATTTGTCTCAACTATGTCAGTCATTTTGTCGTACCTACCAAACTTTTCTGTTTCCATAGCCCTGCCTTCATTTTCAATAGTTTCTTCTATAGCGGACATAATGGCTTTAATTAGTTTTGAGTTGTTGGTGGTTACTTCGTTTCCTTCGCAGTTCTTGAAAGTGATTTCATTTATTTCTCCCAGCTCTTTTATAGCTTTATTAGTTGGCTTTTTAAGTACTACTATATAGTGTTCTCTTATTAGTTCATTGACATATGCACACAACACGACCAAATTACACAAATCAAGTCGCATACCATTATTATTTACAGCATCTTTGTAGAATCCGAGTAACTCAGAATCCTTCTTGACTTCTTCCCAAAGATTACCAAAGTCATATAGTGAATAATTGTGACGCTCGAGGAATGTGTCGACTGAAATCCCCTCATATAATTTACTGCCATCTGGCATAGTAGAATAGCCCTGTAGATAGTCTTGGAAAACTACACAATATATCAAAGGGCTATACTGATTATCTCTCTCTTGTTGGTCTGAACTGCTATTCATGCTACAAAGGTACACATTATTATTGAAAAATATACTGATTCCCCAAATTTTTATTTTTTTCTACACGCGGCACTTCACCCTCAACAAATCCCCCTCCCTGCCTCAATAGGTAAAACGTTTTTCCATGGGAAACTTCAGCCGTACCGGAAAACGTAGTCAGTATCTATAGCGACTGTATGTCTAAGAAGTAATACAGACTTCATACAGTTCACTCTATCATTAACCAATTAATTCATTTTATTATGAACGATTTATTATTGATGCCTGCTGCTGTGGCTATGAATAACAGCAATCAGTTTGCAACAGAGTACGTTGACTACGAAGAGGTTGTAGAACAGCCTGTAACCTCAACACAGTCCTACGTCAGTTTCTTGGATGCTAACACCAACCACATTACGATGGATGAGCTAAAGACTCAGTGTGTGGTTCCTACATGGGCTAATCAGGAACTGACCATTTCTCATCAGGACTTCATCGAATCAGTGCATGATGCCGCTAAGACCTTCTATCTGGGAGAGTCAATAACAGCACCATCCATCCGTGTTTCCCACATTGTTAGGGGCAGAACTCCTAATGCTTTGGGTAAACGAGCTTCTGAGCTTCTGGAGTGCGAAAAGACTCAGTTCTATCAGAGACTGGCTTTTGCTTTCACCATCCCCACCATCTATGAAACGATCGATGGCCAGAAACTAGAGCTTTGTGTTGGCGGTGTTCGTAACTACAATGACCTGAACCTCTATCGTTCTTCTAAAGGAGTGGAAAAGTTCTCTGTCTTTGTAGGCTGGAGAGTGGTAATCTGTAGCAATCAGGTGCTGACAGGTCAAGGTGTGAAGCTCTCTATGGAGGTGATGGACTTGAAGCAGCTCTACCAACAAGTGATGGAACTCTTTAACCAGTTTAACCCTGCCAAGGACATTCACTTGTTGCAGACCCTTTCCAACACCTACCTGACTGAGACACAGTTTGCTCAGGTGATTGGCAGAATGAGACTCTATCAGGCACTACCACAAGGACTCTCTAGGGGCATACCTCGTCTGTTGATTACTGACAGTCAGATTAACAATGTGTGCAGAGGTTACTATCATAACGAAGACTTTGGTAGTAAAGGTGGCTCACTCTCCATGTGGAACTTCCACAATCTGCTGACTGAGTCTAACAAGTCAAGCTACATTGATAGCTATCTCTCTAGAGCAGTCAATGCTACAGATGTCAGTGTGGGGCTTAACAATGCTCTGCACGGTGATACGACTTACCAATGGTTTCTTGGTTAGTTGATAGAGCGGAGGGCATCACCTTATTTATATATAGGTGGTGTCCTCTTTACTTCTAAACCGTATTCTTTTAATGGGTGTACTCAAATAAATCTATAAGACGATGCTTTGAGGCACCCCTTTCGTAACCAACCAATACTTTGATTAAAATGAGTACAAAAACAGCAATTATCTATGCACGTGTCTCCAGCATCGGAGATAGGCAAAACACAGACCGTCAAATTTCAGACCTTCTGGATTATGTGAAATATCAAAACTTGGAGCTTTGTAAGATTTATGAAGAGCATATTTCTGGAGCAAAGAAAAATAGTGAACGTCCCATCTTACAGCAGGCTATCGAATACTGTAAGCAAAACAGTGTTTCTATTCTTTTAGTCAGTGAGCTATCAAGACTTGGAAGAAATGCCTTTGAAGTACTGGCAACAGTGAAAGACCTCATTGATTCTGGCATTAACCTCTACATGCAGAAAGAACAGTTAACGCTACTTGATGCAGAAGGTAAACCAACTATGTTTGCACCGATAATGATTGCTACCTTATCAACATGTGCACAACTAGAACGTGAAAACATTAAATTCCGTCTCAACTCTGGTAGAGCACAATACATACGGAATGGTGGCAAACTTGGCAGAAAAGTTGGAAGCATTAAGACTACTGAACAGAAGAGAGAAGAGTACAAGGATATTATCTCTTATCTAAAGAGAGGCTATTCAGTTCGTAACACAGCAAAGCTAACCAGTAAAGGGATAAGCACTGTTCAACGGATTAAAACAGAGTTTGCTCTATAAGGCAGTACATTTCGTACATTCAGAAGGTCATTTTGTACAAATCCATCAAATTTCCTGTCTAATTCCTTGCTTTTATCAAAACTAATCGCTAAATTTGCAGCAGAGTTTCAAGTACTCCTTCGTGAAGGTGTGTGTTTTAATGGCTCAAATATAGCAAAAGAGCGATTGACGTTTATCCTGTCATAGAATCTGGACAATTCTTAGCTACAAGGGTAATGGCAATATGCTCACATCGTTAGGATTATTGTACTCGTTGCGATAAGTCTAAGGTGTGGGCTATTGTTCATTGTTTGTAGCAGGTAGTCCAGAACCTTATGACGATAATGGCAATAGTCCCACACTCTTAAACAATAATCTGCTGACTTCTGGGGATTGGTTGGCTATAATACTATTATGAAAAAAAATTTTTTACTTTTAATTATGATGTTGCTGCCAATGGTAGCAAGTGCAGATGCGGTTGAGATTGATGGCATCTATTACAATTTGATAAAAGGTAAGATAGCAGAGGTGACGACCAACCCAGACAAGTACTCCGGTGAAGTTATTATTCCATCAACAGTAACCTATAACGAAGTTGAATATAGTGTTAAAAGCATCGGAGTTAATGCTTTCCGTAATAGCCATATTACAGTTGTTGAGATTCCTAGTAGCATTACATCTATAAACAGTGGGGCTTTTGCCTATTGTAGTTATTTGGTAAAAGTTATAGTAAAAGATATTGATGCCTGGTGTAGAATCAATTTCCAAGAGAGTGAATCTAATCCATTAAATGGTAATTCAGGTTTAGGATTTCTATACAGTGATTATAGTACAAAAATTGAACACTTAGTAATCCCAAATAGTGTTTCTTCCATAGGGGACTATGCATTTGTCGGTTGTAGTAGCATTACTTCAGTAGAAATTGAAGGAGATGTCACATCAATTGGTGATTATGCATTTGGTTACTGTGATAATCTTACATCTGTTAATTTGCCTAACAGTGTTAATCATATTGGTAAAAATGCCTTTTTCTGTTGCTATGGTCTGACCTCTATAAATATCCCTTATGGAATTACAGAGATAGAAGATGGAACATTTAATGGATGCACAAGTTTAACTACGGTTAACTTGCCTAATAGTGTTACTACTATTGGTTCTTGGGGGTTTAGATACTGTACGGCTCTAGCTTCTATAATAATACCCAATAGTGTTACTAGCATCAAAAGTGAGGCTTTTTGGAATTGTACCGAGCTGACTTCGATTACAATCCCTAATGGAGTTACGACGATAAAACAACGTACTTTCGCTGATTGTATCTAAACGGGTATAAACAACCAGGAATATCTAATACTAACTGCGCATAAAGCACTCATTTTCAATAGCTTTTGATTTTTAACACTTAATGGTTGGAATTTGGTAGTAACCGAATTTCAGTATATTTTTGCAACGTATTTCTACCGCGAGGAATTTACGGGGCCTGAAAATCGTCATTCTGCGGACTCAGTTGACAACGGGTTACGTCGGGGTGCATAGGGTGACAAAACAGAGCGGACGGATTCGGAGAGAGTCACGATGCGGACGGAGTTGACATAGGGTGACGAACGTGAAGTATGGTTGACTCAACGGTAGGGGAAAAGAAAATGTACGTAAAACCATCAAAAGATTGTTGAAAATGAAGCAAGTTAGAAAGTGCAAGTATTGTGGTAAGGAGTTCGTGGCAAGGAGCGGAATGCAGAAGTTTTGCTGCGAGGAGTGTCAGACGAAGGCGAAGGAGGCACGTAAGAAACGACAGCAGGATTTTATCAATGCTGTGGAGCCTGTCATTGGGTTGCAGAATCAGGAGTACCTCACGTTTGCCAAGGCTGCAATACTGATGGGATGCTCTCGTCAGTATGTGTATAAACTGGTGAACGAAGGGAAACTGGCGGCATCGAGAATCAGCAGTCGTATGGCTTTTATCCGCAAGGCTGATATTGAGAAGATGCTGGCGGGGAATCCGTATCATCGGGTGTTACCAACGAGCAGACCAAAGAAGCCGACGACGAAACCAACCAAGTCCAAGAACGATATAAGCCTTCCAAAGTCTGATGTTGCACAATTGGAGTCAGAAGTTCTTGACTACATTTCCGGTGAGGAAGTCATGAATATCTACAAGGTCAAGAGGTCTTGGCTCTACACATCGGCCAAGAGAAATCAGGTGCCAGTATGCCGTATAGCGGGCAAGAACTATTATAGCCGCAAACACATGGACAAGTTGTTTGGAGTGTCTGCTGATGTGGAGGCTGTCAGTGAGTGGTTGACGATGAAGGAGGCTCAGGAACTGTTCGGCATGAGTGCTGCCTCAGTCCGCTCCAATGCCTATCGACATCACATTCCGACCAAGCGGGAGTATGGCCAGACCTACTACTCAAAAGACCACTTTGAGCAGTTGAGGCGCACAGACCTTGTAGCGGATGACAGCTATTACACTGCCAAAGAAGCCGCCGAGAAATATAGCATGAGCACCACCAATGTCGGCATCATTGCTAAGAAGAACAGCATCGCCATGGTCAAGGTCGGTGTGAAGAACCTGATTCCCAAGGCCGATTTCGACAGGATCATGGAGGAAAGGCTTGCCCTCTATGGCAGTTACAGCATCGTATGAGCATTCATGTGAGACCAGTTATGATGAGCACTCTGGCTGAAGATGACGGCCAATCCTGCATGAATAACCAGCATTATCAAGACATTATGGGTACATTATGCATAATAACTGCCACCATACAAGGATAATGAGCGAAATTTGCACACGTGAAGAGACGCTTCACCAAGAATATTCATTAAAATATAATAAGGTATATGAGTAACATTTGTAAGACCGTGACCCTCCGAACACGGAAAATCAAAGGCGGAGAACAATTGTCGTTCTACCTGGACTACTATCCTGGTTATCGCGACGAGTCAACAATGAAAGTTATGCGCCACGAGAGTCTCGGCATCTACATCTATGCCAAGCCGAAGAACCAGCGCGAGAAGGACTACAACGACCGCATGCGCGAGAAGGCCGAGGCCCTACGCTGCCGTCGTTTCGAGAGTATCGTCAACGAGCGTTATGACTTCTTCGACAAGGAGAAGATGAAGGGCAGTTTCCTCGACTACTTCAAGGACAAGGCCTACAAGAAGAACACGAAGTGGGAGAATGTCTATCTCCACTTCGAGAAGTTCTGCAACGGCAAATGCCGCTTCGATGAG
>Ga0256407_10007450_pt1 | contig 16456 bp, 9 predicted proteins | sample RumenRJG_04DNA_FD_193489 | JGI IMG/M metagenome (GOLD analysis project Ga0256407, IMG submission 193489) | Bovine rumen microbial communities from Lethbridge, Alberta, Canada - RJG_04 | ecosystem: Host-associated > Mammals > Digestive system > Stomach > Rumen | place: Canada: Alberta | collected...
TGTTCGAAAAGAACCTGGGGGAGCTGACATATGAGTGCTACAGCAGGCTCGCCGGGGAATACGGGCTGAAAAGCAACATGTTCAACGTGGACATGACGAACTTCGGCGTGACATCGCTGTCATCCTACCCTGACCTGATCGGTGCCGCCGTGCCGGAGAGATGCGGGCACGCGAAGGACGGCATGGGCATCGACAGGGTGTACCTCCACAGGCCCTTCAGGGAGAATGCGATGATGTTCGTGATATCCCTGGCCACGATGCTGTCGGACGTAGTCACGCATGTGCTGAAGACCAGCGGCATCGACATGACCATGCAGGGCATTTCCGGTACGATGTCCAGGCTGGACATCGTGCAGGATGCCGACGGCGAGTATCTCGACGGCAGCGAAGAGCACATCGACCTGTTCATGAGGATGCTGGAGACCCTCCGGATAGATCCGGATCATCTGCTGGGATGAGGCGCGGTCGCGCAATAGGGCAGCGGACGCTATGCAGAATCTCAAGAAATCAATTGAGATGTGCCGAATTCACGTCTTTGAGATATGATTCTGCATTTAGCAGTCCATAAACTGATTCTTTGGATTTTTTACAATTATTACAAATTTTTCGATTTATTGACTTGTTGAATGAAACCAATAAAACTGGTCTTGCATTGTTTTTGAAGGATTGATTGTTCTGATTTTTGACAATTCGAGAGTTTGGAGTTTATATTTATAAGAACAATTTGGGATTATGGAAGAACAGCAGAATACACCCAAGGTGCTTGATTGTCACGACGCAAACATACGTTCTCTGATGGATAAGAAGTACACTGTGGATTTCTATCAGCGTGAATATGTATGGAGTGAAAAGCAACTGGATGATTTGATTACTGATCTCTCGACAGAATTTCTCAAAAACTGGCACCAGGATGATAATGAAGACTCACTTGACGATTACAAGATATACTTCCTGGGCGAGGTTGTTCTTTCCATACAGAGTAACAGTAGTAGCTATATCATCGATGGACAACAACGTCTAACCACACTCAGCCTATTGTTCATCTATATGATACACCACTTCAGTGACGCCCCCGGTTTCTCATTAAGTGAAGCTAAACAGATGGTGGTCAGTGCATACAGAAACAAGAATACTCTCAATCTTTCAATTTCGGACAGAAATGAATGCATGATGTCTCTATTTGAAAACGGAATTTATGAAGTGAAAGAAGAGGACAGCTCGTCTGTAAAGAATATTGTTAACATTTATTCAAAAATCGGAGAGTTATGGAACAAACAAATCAATGAACGCAACGTTAGTTTGTTCCTGTACTGGATAATGGATAAGGTGTATGTTTCGAAGGTCACTTCATTTGATGAAGAGTTTGCTTATGTAATCTTTGAGACAATGAATGACAGAGGATCTCCGTTGACAGAGATAGAAATGTTACGGAGTTTTCTCTTAGCTAACGTTACGCGCTCTGAAAGAGATGGTTGCATTACCAAATTCAATTCAATCCTGGAAGGGTTGAAAAAACTCGAATCATTCAGAACTGATGCTAGCATAGAATTTTTCAAATTCTTTCTTAGAACCCATTATGCCGATGACTTTAGTCAGGGAAAAGATTCTTCCTCCGATTTCGTTCGTATCGGAAATGCATTCCACCGTTGGACTAGAGATAACAAGCAAAAACTTGGCTTATCAAGGCCGGAGGATTATATCAACTTCATCAATCGTATTGAATATTACTCGAAGAAATATGCCAAGATTTTAACACTAACTCGCGAAAGAAAATTCGAGGATAATCTCTATCTGATAATCAATTATGATTACAATTTCACATTACAACCAGCGTTGATAATGGCTGCAATTGCATACAACGATGATGATGAAACAGTTCAGAAGAAAATCGGTATCGTTTCCAAATACATTGCCAAAGTGCTTACTTGGCGTACTTGGAACCATAAAATGATTGGTCAGAGTTACATGGAGTCGTCAACATACATTCTAGCTAAGAAAATCCGCGATATGGATGTTAATAAATTAGAGGCTTTCCTGAATACAGATCCCATCGAAATACCCTCCTTAGACGGAATCCCCATTCTGAATCAGCAGGTTAAGCATAGGTTCAATGTGATGTTGACTTTGATTACTGAAATTGTTGCTCTCAATTCAAAATCAAATCAACACATTTTAAATTCCGAAAAAATCGAAGTGGAGCACATCTGGTATGACCATATAGGGGATTATCCGCAATTTGAAGGAAACAATGATGCGTTCCAGATTGAGCGCAATAAAATAGGTGCGTTATTGGTGTTGCCAAAGAGTCCAAATGCCTCATATCAGGACGCGCCTTACAGCGTGAAGGTAGAGCAATATTTCGATCAGAACATATTAGCCCAAACACTGAACAAAAAGATGTACTCAAACCATCCAGATTTCGAGAAATATCGTCAACGTTCTGGACTCAATTTCAAATCATATGATGTTTTCGATGAAGTGGCGATTGCTGAACGCACAGAACTGTATCGTTCAATACTGAAGGAACACTGGAAACAACCGGAAAAGCAGCAAACTCTGGATACCGGTGATGCGATAGTAATCGATGAGGACATTGAAGAGGAATCGTAAACTTGGGACGCATCCTTCAAGATAAGATGTCATCCAAACAATCATAACATCCGAGCGTCTAAATATCACAAAGCACGTTAGATAGTCGATTCGAAGTGGACTTGTGCGGGGTCATACCTGCCGTCTGTTCATCAAGGGTCAAGACTGGTGTGAGAATGAACGACAATGCGATAGCTGTAGCTTCGTCTAATTTTATTCACGACGAAGCACACGAGAACGGTTTGATGATTATGGGTCTTCCCACCGGTATCGGTAAGACCCATGGTAACTGTGTGATGATGCTCGATGAAGTCACCAACAATGATGGCATCTCATTCATCTATATCACTGAACAGAACAAGAATATAGAAGATCCTTACAACAAGCTGAAGAAGATCGCCTGCGACAAGAAGGGCGATTACAGGTGGACCCTCGAAGAGTTCAACGAGAAGGTTCTTTGGCTGAAATCCAACGTCGACATGTTCGACCAGGGCTATAAGGACGAAATGAGGTTCCCGATCTACGACTGTTTTGCTAAATTCGGTGTCGACAAAGGCATTCTCAATAGACTTCTTGATGCAAGGAAGGCATACAAACGTGCCAAGAGCAAACACCTGGATAAAGACTATCAGGCACAGCTCTACGAGGCATATCGTGGATATGAGGCCGATCTTCGTAAGGAACTCCACAAGATACTCAAACAATATCCAGGAAGAGACAGTAAGCTGAAGCACATCGAATCCGTTCCCGAACTTAATTGGATTGCCGATGTTTACAAAGTGATCCGTTTCAAGGATGCCCGTATCGTCATGATGTCGGACAAAAAATTCACTGACACCATCGATCCCATCGTCTCCGCACCCTTCTGTATTTGGGAAGAAACCGATTTACGCGTCCAGAACGGGAAACGTTATTCCCAGTTAAACAGCCACATTCTCGTTATCGACGAGTTTGATACGTTCAAGAGTGTTCTGGAAGGACATCTCGTTGATGAAAATCTGAAACAGGTTGATGCGGTAAGGGCATTCCGTAATTGTAGCCTTCGTCTTCCGGCATGGAAGAATCTACCCGACGACATCCAGAAGGAGAGTACCTGGTGGGAGAAGGAAGGAAAGAAATTCTCCATCGAAGATCGTTTCAAGAACATCGTCGAAAAAGGTAACAAAATTAAGTCCGACTTTAGGATGCAGCACCTGTTCAAACTGTTCGGAGTGGACTCTGATGGGGAGTACACGGATCCACCCAGTTCATCTTTCATGTTCAGGGACTACGAACCCAATACCGTCGGTACCGCATTCACTCTGAAGACCGGGGACGGCGACAAGTACAACCGCATACTGACTGGGAAGAATATCACTGCGAAACAGACCAAGATGACTAATCTGTTCAAGGCACTGGATAGTTACTTCGGGATGCTATGCAGACTTGTTCGCGATCTGTCCTTCAACTACAAGTCGAATCTTGAGGCCAACGTCGCCAAGATGGTGGAGAAGAAGAACCCCCTCAAGTACGGGGAGGAGGAGCGTAGCGGCCTCATTAACTGTGTCGAATCCGTGATAGATGCCCTCGACATGGAGGACGATTTGGCGAAATACGTGAAGAACAGGGTCCTTCACAACCGTCTCAGTACCGACAAGGACCGCACCTTCGAACTTTTGGAGCCAACCATGTTCAGCAGGGGATTCAAGTACGTCGATATGAAAGACTCTATCAACAGACAGCTTCAGACTCATCTGTTCTACACTGATTACGATACAACGCCTGAATACATTCTCAGGCACATCTGCGAGGTCACTAAGGTGATCGGAATGTCCGCTACCGGGGAGATTGAATCCCCGCTGTGCAACTTCTCACTCCAGTATCTCCGGGAGTCGGGAGTACACATCCACGAGTATCCTGCATCCGACATCAAAGCACTCGATGAACTGATGAAGAAGAATAAACGTGGATACATCAACGGAGATGCGAAGGTAGATGTCCAGATTCTCGATGCCGATGTATCATACAGTCAGATGTCCTGGGAGTCGATGTTCGACCAGACTACTGCAAAGAAGATCTTCAACAAGATCGGTCACGTTTCGGATAAGGAATCCGAGGATTACTCCGAGACCAGATATGTCCGTGCAGCGAAGGTGTTCGAGGAATTCATCCAACATAAGGACATCCAGTCTATGCTGTGCTTCTTCTCCGCACATGCCAAATCTATCGCCGGTTCGACCTTCCTAATCGAAAAAATAAACTTCGTACTGGAGAGACTAGCCGAGAAACACAATGTGAAGATTAATGTCGAATGGGCAGGCGAGGAATCCCTTCCTATCAATCCCGAGGGAAAAGATGAGGTTACGCTGATGCAGATCACCAGCGAGAACTACGACGACATCAAGGATAGGATGTTTGAGAAACTGGCTAACAACGAGAAGGTCCTGGTGCTCACCGCATATCAGACCCTCGGTGCCGGACAGAACCTCCAGTACAAGATTCCCAAGGACGTTCCCGAGTCCGAACTCGTATGGGTACGCGGACCCGAAGGGCAGAAGACCCTAGATTCAGGGGAGGCCGAAAAGGACTTCGATGCAATCTATCTGGATGATCCTCGGAGCATCGGCCCGAAGGTAGAGAAGAACGATAAGGCCAGTCTTGACCACTACCTGTTCTATGTGGAATATGCGGATGCAGTCGGCAAGATCGAACTTGACGATAAGAGGAAACAGATTGCACAGGCCTTCATGTACTGCTACAATCCTGCGATGCCTGGCCACCCCAAGCACTTCAAGAACACTGAGATTTACATTCTCTCCAAGGGCCAGACCGTGGTCCAGGCAATAGGACGTGCTGACAGGACTGGATGGAAGAGGAAAGTTACACACATCTTCCTTGACAAGCAACTGGCATACGGCGGCGTGTTCGGCCTGGACAAGGAACAGTATGGTATGCACAGAAGTCAGCTCTTCGACGAGGTCTATGACGCAGTGCACAAACCGGTCACAGAGGACGAGGACATGAAACTCAGACTCCTGGTGAACAATGCAGTCCGTAAATCGCACTGCATCGTTTGCAGGATCGATGATATCAGAGAGGTCATGTATGGCGGCGATCCCACCGCAATCAACGAGTGGAAAGTATGGAGAGATTTCGTCCTCAAACATCCTACCGGACCCAAGAACATTGACGAACTGGAAGCCCTTGAGAGAGAGCTGTACATCTATGGTTACGTAGACCTTCCCGTAGAATCCGATACGTATTGGTTCAGTCAGAAGGAAGATTTTCGCAACGACAGTACCGACGGACTTGAGGTATATTTCAAAGAACCCAAGAAATTGAAACGTTCCGACGTCACGAAAGTGATTCAGAGCGTGTCTTCCAAGTCGGCACGTCTGGACCTCATGCTCCGTATCGACGGTGTCCGTGAATTCATGGAGAAGAACGGGTATGCTACCCGTTTCGATTCCAACAGGAGGATCATGTCGCCGCCTCTCTTCCGCAACATCTACATGGGTGCCCTCGGGGAGGTGGTCGGCCAGTTCCTGCTGGAGAACGACTTCGGTCTTGAAGGGCATATCAAAGAGATGGAAGAAGCCAACTACGAACAGTTCGATAACATGCTGGATTCGGGTGCCGCCATCGACTTCAAGGATTGGAACGAGTACTTCCTCACCGATGGGAAGGCAAGGGAGTGGCAGCTGAAAAAGATCAGCCGGAAGATGGCAAGGTGCGGTGTTTCGCGCGTGTATATCCTAAATGTGGTACTGGATTCCGATGCAGAGTATCAGCCCGTTATTCGCGAACCTGTGGAGAACGGGGAGATCATTATCGTACCCTATCTGTACAAGGTGGGTGCAAAAGGAAACACTTTCAACGATAAACTTGAAAAGCTCCTCGAACAGGAGGTGAAGGAATGACCGATGGCATACTGATAAACCGTGTAAATATTAAAATCAACAAGGATAAGTTCGCAGAGAAATACGTGATTCTGAAAGCGGAGTTCGCTGATTATACCTCTCGTAAATCAGCTGTCGAGGTCCTGGCGAAATATCCATTCGTATGTGCCATCAAGTACGACTTCAAACCCGGTGTGTTCTATGCCATGTGTCTGAAGGATCCCAGCATTCCCGAAGCCACGGAGCGTATGAACTTGCTGACCCTAGACGAGGAACCTGTTCATGAGGTACCGATTGATTCCCTGCCCCGCCATCTTCAGATTGAACTGCTGAGTATAGGACTTGGCCGTGCAGATCCCGGGGAACAAGAGGAGGGCCATTATTCGAACATGGAGGGGGCACTCTTCATGTTCGATGCCCTGAAGGTCAAGGACGATCACGTCGAAGCACTGAACATCAAATACCGTCCTCCCAGGGCATTGGAACAGTTCGGGGATGTGGCCGTTGATTTCCGGGCCACCTCGTTCTATGATTGGGACCTGCACAAGTACATGAAGTTCAGGAACAAGAGACCCGAGGATTACGTCAAGTACGTCACGACCGAACAGGGTAACATGAAGATGCTCACAGGGTCACCGAAGAAGAACCAGAAGATGTTCATCCTCCACGGCTACCGTAACAGGAAGGCTAGCATCCCGTTCTACGATGTCGGTTCCGTCGCTTCGTTGGACAGTTCCAAGATGGGCATGCTCGCATCTTCCCACAGAGACCTCCATTCCGTTTACGGTGACATCATTGAAGAGTTCGGATTCGTCAGGACAGATCTCTTCGACAAGATGCACATATCCAAGAAGAAAGGTCATGATGACAGGTTTGAGAAGTATCTCTTCAACCTTGTTCAGACCAAGACCTTCAAAATCTACGACTATTTGAAGAATGAGGATTCCAAACTGATTATCGAGGGATTCGTAGATGATGTGAAGACTGTATACGGTATCGATATTGAGTCAGAGGAAGAAATGGATCCTTCTGTCCTCAACATTGCCATCGTTCAGAAATCATACCGTGACGAGAATCATGCGTACTATTCGGACAAGGTGGTCCAGCATCTCGCTGTGGACAGTATCAAAAAGAAATACGAAGGGGATTACCCCGAGATAACGTCTAAGAGGGGCAGGGAAAGAAGGAATATCATCGCTATGACGTTGCTCAATGCGATTATCAAGGAGGATGTCCAGAATAGGAATCAGTCCTTCTATACATGGGTGCAGGATGAATTGATCCAGAAATCCGATGGCCGCGATTGGTACTATGCAGACCGTGTTCGTATCAAGAATCCGGACGAGAACAAGAAGATGGAAGCAACATTCAGCCCGAAGATGGCCGTAATGAAACTGTCAGCCGACGGTTCGACCGAATACTGGCTGTATGACCGTGATGAGGTTCCCGACGGGTGGATGAAGATTGCATATTCGATGTTCAAACAGGGTGATGCCAATGTCCGCGGCATTGTATCAGACGGAGAATCGATCTACCGTTTCTGTGATACCGATGCGGTGATGATCCCGGAGGTCGAGAAGACCCGCCAAATTCTCTATGACAATCCGGAATATGTCAACAAGAAGGGCAAACTCATCAAGAGTTCGGAAGGTGTCCGTGACGGCGAGAACCGTGAAGAGCAACTGAAAGCCTGTACGGACGTTCGCGGAGGTATCGCAGGGGATGGTGATCTGCTTTATTTCGTAGGTACACGCGGTGATGGAATGAATACCGGAATTCACTGGGGAGCAAACCTTCACAGAGCGGAATTGGTAGACGGTTTTGAGCCTCTGCCGGAATACCAATTGGAGTTGATGCTGGCACCTTTCGTTCGCTATCTCGGAATGACTGTGATTCCATATCCATTCAAATACCTCCACGAATACGAGCATATGTATGGATTGGAAGACTATGTTCCTGAATCTGATGAAGAAGAAGGAAGCGGCGAAAAAGTCAAACAGATGTCCATATACGACTATTTTAATATCGGTGAAACGGAATGATGGGCACATTATTTGTTTAATAATCGAAATCATTACCTGGAATGAACAACAGATACACATTATTGCTGTATAACAAGAATGAATAGTTTTGGTGGAAAGATGAAAAGGCACGACATTGTTGACAGGATAGGCAGACAGTATCTCACTTCAAACATTGAGGCGGGGGAGTATAGTTATGTTAAAGAAGCGGGATCAAAGGCCAATCTTGTTGCTGCCGTAGGTCATCCGATTATCCACTATAAGCTCGATATTCGTTTTGAATGCGATGATGTGGTCGTTCTCGTTGAAACCAAACAAAAATTTGAAGATTCTGATGTTGAACAGCTAAAGGAATATTGGGAATGCGAGACAGCCCTTCATAAGACCAAAAAGTGTGTTGGCATTTTAGCAAATACAAATGACGATGAGATAAGAGTCTACAAATCAGAAATAGATGAAAAAAACAACCTTCATTCTGAGACAGTGTTAGATTCGATGGCTCATTATGTCAAATTGTTCGACGTTAGTAAGCAAAATGATAGAGAGAAAGTTCTGAAGAACACATATGATCTTAACGAATTGCTTCACAAAATGGACATAGATGAAAGCAATCGTAGCCAGTTTGTTGGTACGATTCTGTTGTACATAAAGGATCTTATTCGCAAGGACGGGGCTACATCCGTAGATGATAATCTGGTAAAAAGAATGAATTCCCTTTGGTCCATGCTAAATGAAAAAGGGATTAGGGGTGCAATCGAGGGGGTACTCAATGATCTACTTGATGGTTCAGAAAATAAAGAAATGAAAATCAACCTGCTTCAAAAGAATGTTCTGAATGATCAAAAGGTCAAACGCCTTTCCAAAGATAACTGGATAGTTATTCTTAACAAGATTCTACTCGACATCTACCGGCATATAGATGCAGACAGTTCCGAAGGACAGGATATTCTAAATTTATTCTTCATTGCCTTTAACAAATATACCGGTAAGGCCGATAAAAATCAAGCATTTACTCCAGACCATATTACCGATTTCATGTCCAGGGTTACAGATGTTGATCGTACCAAAGTTGTGATGGACATTACTTGCGGAAGCGGTTCATTTCTAGTTCAGGCAATGGTAAAAGAATTAGCTGACTGTCGTCGCGGCACAACCGAGTCGGAAGCCATCCTGATGATGGATGATGTGAAGAAAAAACATATTTTTGGTATTGAAAACGAGGAAAAAGCGTACGGTTTAGCCACAACGAACATGCTAATTCACGGTGACGGTAACTCGAACATAAAATATGCAAGTTGTTTTGATTGCAGAGAATTCATAGAGAGTGCCAATCCAGATATTGTTTTGATGAACCCTCCATACAATGCAAAACCTATCGGCATACCAGAACAATACAAAATAAACTGGGGAAAGGCCAAAGATGGTAAAGAAGATCCGACAAAAGGTTTGGTATTCATACATTATTTGTCCGATGTCATCAAAGGGATCAATGAAAAACGGGAAAGAAATGGACAGCCCAGAAAAACTATGAAATTAGCTGTTTTATTGCCAGTTGCCGCAGCTATTGGAACTAGTGAAATAATCGAATCTGAGAAAAAGGCCTTGCTTGCTGATAATACATTAGAGGCTGTATTCACATTACCCAACGAGGTTTTCTATCCTGGTGCTTCAGTTTTTGCGTGTTGTATGGTGTTTACATTCGGTTTGCCTCACACCCGCCCGGATGGGACCGTGAATAAGACATTTTTTGGATACTATAAGGAAGATGGATTCAGAAAGAAGAAAAATTTGGGTCGCATTGAACAATTTGATAAAAACAACAATTCGCTTTGGAAAACCATAGAGAGCGAATGGCTCGATCTATACAGAAACAAAACTGTTAGGGATGGGTTAACTGCAATGCAAATTGTTTCTGGTGAAGATGAATGGTTGTGTGAAGCCTATATGAAAACAGACTATAGTGGCTTGACAGAAGCAGATTTTCAACAAACACTCAACAACTACCTTGCTTACCTTGTGAAGGAGGGCAAGATCCATGAATCTTGATGTTGAAACTTGGCAATACTTTAGAACTGAACGCCTTTTTCCAAAGTTGGAAAATGGTAAAGCCAATCAACAAATTCTGGAAAGTGGAAACGATTGCATTTACATAGGAGCAAAGAAAGACGATAACGGAGTGATGTGCCGTTGTGCGAAAGATGAGAGTCTCATGACCAAAGGCAATTGTATTGTGTTTATCTGCAATGGCCAAGGTTCAGTCGGGTTTGCAAATTACATGGATGTAGATTTTATCGGAACAACCGACATCGTTGTCGGATATAACGAGAATCTCAACGAATGGAATGGTAATTTCATAGCTACAATATATTCTCAAGAACGCCCAAAGTACTCATTCGGTCGTAAATGGAAGACGCATCTGAAAGATACTGTTGTTAAACTTCCTGTAAAACGTAATGAAGATGGTTCTTTCTTCAAAGATTGTACATTCGAATATTCGGAAGAGGGGTATGTTCCGGACTGGTTATTTATGGAAACCTACATTAAAACGTTAAAACACAAACCAATAACCACCAACAATAATGCGAATGCCACCCCAGAATTAAAAGTACAAACGTGGGGAGAATATAAACTCGGTAGTATTTTCTTCGTCAAAGGCGGATATTACAATAAAAAACCTGAACATTTAGTTGAGGGAAAAATTCCCTTTTTGGCAGCAACTGAAAAAAATAACGGCGTAACCGAATATTATTCTGAAGAAGACATATCGTCATGGGATAAAGTAGGAGATTCTGATAATTCGCTAGATGGCAAAATATTTCCTGCTCCAGCAATTGCAGTCACTGTTAATGGTTCATGTTGTGAAGCATTTTATCAAAAGATACCGTATACATGCAGTCACGACGTAACTTCCATTAGACCAAAGGATGGGCATTCGATAACGCCTGCTGAAGGTTTATTTATAGCCACCATCATAAGGCAAGAGAAATACAGGTGGTCATATGGTAGAAAACCACATGATCTGAAGAAATTTGCGGAAATTGTCATTAAGTTGCCCTCAACTCAAGATGGGACTCCGGATTGGAAATATATGAATGACTACGTGACCGCGATGCCGTATGGAGACAGATTGGTCTAAAGGATAGTTACTATGATTGGCAACAACGGTATACATTTGTATATCGCTTTTATTATATTTCCAACTCCTATTTACTACGCTTGATGTTTTATATCAAGGCCACGAAAACCACACCGTAACCGGCAGGAAGAGTATCCTGGCGGTCGGTACCGAAGTGAGGAGCTCGCCCTAGGTTACAGATTCATCAAAATGATGTGTGTGCACACTTCAATCAAATAAACATCGCCATTAGCCAAAATTGAAAACAATAAGCTCCAGATAATACGATTTCTTACTGTCCTGCGGGTGATCCATGAGAAACCGCCCTCCGCGATTGGTTTCGGCGAGACATGCTCTAAAATTATCCCTTGATTTGATGTGATCACGCATTTCAATTATCTTTTCGGACATGCTTTTTTTGTTGCGATAGAAAATAATCAGGGAGGTTTTGGCATCGTTCCAACCAAGATACCCCTCTAGTTGTCCAATAGCCTTTATGAATTCGCTTTGCCCATGCCACACTTTGCATTCTGCGATGAAGATGTTCTTTTCTTTGTATGGGTAGAGGATATCGGTTTTACCCTTTCCGTTGAAAGTTTCCCCAGTAGCACGGATTGATAACATTCCGTTCAGCATAGATAGGATATGATCACGTACGTGCTCTTCTTCCATGTATGAGAACGAACCAGTATGGGTTTCCATATAACTGGCCGTGTGCTTTATCGAATCAATTATTTCATCGAAGTCCATGAGGTTCAGTGCATAATTTGTTTCACGCATGAATTCCCCCGGTTCTTCTAAACGCGGCTCCAATTTAGGCTTAAAAACCAATGGGATGATTGTATCTCCATCCACATCGTCTTCATCCGGAGGAAGGCCAGCTAGCGCTTCTTCTTTGCGTTTGTTATTCAGTTCTTCAATTCTTTTACGGACTAGATCTTCTAAGGATTGTTTCAGACTTGCATTATACTGTCTAGCCCCTTCATTAACGCTATCAAGGTGTTTCTGCAAGTCCTGGATGAATGTGTCTGTATCTTTTTTGACCTGGATCGCACTGTTGCATCTATCTTCAATTTGAAATACAATATATCTGTCATAGATGTCAAAGTCCATGTTGTCGAAGAAGAATGTAGTTCCGTGATAGTTGAACAAGTCTGAATCGCCGCTATATGGCAATTTGAAATCGTATGCGGTACATTGGACAGTTCTGTATTCATCCCATATCGATGGGACTTCTATTAGCTCTTTCGTCTTTGTCATCCTGTTCGGGTAAACAACGAGTTCTTCGATGTATAGTTCGGAAAACAAAGCCGATACTTTCTCATTTAGGCGAGTGTCTTTTAGATTCAAATCCTGAAGAAATTGATGCAGCTTTTGGTTCTTCTCAGCGATGTGGTTGAAAAGTAAATCGTCGAACATGTACCCTCAAATTTGATTGTTGTATCCTGTTATCAGTTTTTATTCATAGCTGGCGCAATCTTTTATCTGTTCCTCGAGGCGGCTAACTTCACTATAGAAACAGCCACTGATACAATGGCTGGCAGAGCAACCAGAAAAGCTGAACCTGGATCGTATGATGCAATCAAAGACGCTGCGCAAAGATGGCCAATAACTGTACCAACCGGTGCAGAAATCATACAAGCAGCGTCTTTGTATGCCCACCCTGCACTAATGGCTACCACCATTATAATCGCAAGCGCTCTTGATTCTTCGGGACAACCGAAGATAATAAAAGGGACGAAAGCAGACCAAATTAAGTTCCCCAAGAATGATGCTAATCCACCTTCAAAACCGTCAGTAAAATTCCCGAATCCCATGGTTATGTATTGTTTTTACCAGATTATTATCTCTCTGGTCATTTATGATATTACATCGTAAAACCAACTAATTATATTCCAAACTCCTATTTTCTATGCTCGATGGACGAATTCATCGAGGTTTCTAAGCCGATAAAGGTCCAGGGCAACTCCTGGGCGGTGTTCATCAAGAGCGAAGCGGAGTCGTTCGGCCTCAAGCCAAGGGACGCTATGGCCCTGGTCTGCACATCCCGCAGAAACGCGAGTTCGTACACCCCCTCCTCTACGGATCGGACCCGTACCTTTACTTCGTGGCAGTGCTTGAGATTGAGGGCAAAATCAGATACGATATCCGCAAATCCTTGTCGGAATACTTCACCGAGAAGACCTACGACATCGAACCCCTGAACGTTTTCGGCCCCGTACCCACTCTTGAGAGGGCTGCGGAGCTGAAGGATTACCTCGCGGCGAAGAAACCGACTTCCGATCCCGGACTCCTGGCGGAACGCTTCAGATCCTTCCAGACCGGGCAGTGAGCGCAATCTATCAAGTCAGTGTATCCCTCATCAACCGAATCAGTCGGACGTATATGCCAAACCCCTATATCATCGTCATCTCCTGCGTAACCACGGAGACCGTGATGGTCTCTTCCCCCTCAATCTTCTAAAAGCGGACGAGGTCCACCTGTTCCGCTACATCAGCGATCCCGGGACCGCCAGCGCGAAGCTCTACGAGGACCATTTCCAATCGGTCTGCAAACAGATCCGTTCCTCCCTCCCGGAATGCCTCGTGACCGAGCACACCGACGACCCCATCTACAGTTACATGATGCCAGTGGAGGATGACGCGAGCATCCCCGAGGGGGAGGGAGCGACCGTGGTGACGGTGAGGTGCCGAACGCCCTCGAGAAACCTCTTCGATTTCTCAAACCCGAAACCGCGCCATTACGGCGCGGGATTTCCCATTTATAACCGAATTTGGCACATCGTAAAGACGTGCCAGACTGTCAGAACGACCAAGAGGCCAGCTGCTGAAAGTTCTTCACGAACGGGAAGTCCTCGTGCCGGATGGAAAGGTAATCTTCAACTTAGGATTCTGAAATAATCATTCCAATGCTTGTCTATATCCTTCTGAGTCTTCTTGAGCTTGGATTCGGACATAAATCTCGAAGTCTTGGCATCCACGTATTCCTGGAGGAGCGGTTTCTCCGGGATGTAGCCCATGATTGGCTCATCTCCAAAATAGAAATCAATCGCCTTCTGATACTCCTCATCGGAATGGGATCTGAGGGCTTTGTTCATGGCATTCTCATTCATGCGCAGGAATTCTGCAGCACAGTACGGGGGGAAAAGATCGGTTTGCCTTTCATCGAAATCATATTCCTCGGACAGCTTCTCGCAAAGCTCCGCCGCTCTGTGAACCCATTCGACAACGAGCTTGATGTCGAGGATCGTCATACAGATATCGGCAGTGGCATCAAAGGCAAAGTTGGAGATAATCTCCGGACAGGAACAACTTTCCACATCCCATTCAAGCAGAACATCTGTAAGTGCCAGGAGCGGGGATAATCCCTCCGTGTTGGCCGGACATGACCTGAACTCGAACTCGAGATGACCCGGGAGAGCGGCGAGATCATCCGAGTATTCGGCTCTGGAAACGCAATTGTCGCAGAGTACGGCGAATTCCGTGCAGATCAAATCCAACAACTGCTCGAGCTCATCGGGAGACTTGACACAGCCCACAGTCTTCTTCAATTGGGGTTCTAGTTCGTCACGATCACAAGGAAGGAGTTCCGTCAGAAGGATGAAATTGGCAGTGATATCACCGGGATCCTTTTGGAGACGGGTTTTCGCTTCGGGGATGAGCCTATCGCTATCATCGAAATACAGGGCCAGGAGCTTCTGGTCGAAAGCGGGATAATCCGAAGGGCCGCTGCCCGGAGCCAGCGATTCAGCCAGCATCTTCATCTGATTGCCTGTGCCGGACTCCTCCCCTGTGTAGCAGATGACCTCGTCTTCGACGGTCTTGATGATGGCCGGATCGATCTTGCTGGCCTCGATGATGTGCACCTTGTTCAGGCGAGGATTAAAGAAACCCATCTTCGTCACGGATCCGAACTCCTCGTGGACGGACCTCTTGCCCATGATATAGTACATCAGAAGCTGGAGGGTATGCTTGGACTCGGGATCCTTGCGAAGGACCTTGAGATCCCAAACGGTGTCCTCGGTGAGGAAGTCCCCGTCCCCCCTGTCGACGACCCTGGAATACCCTCCCATGAGGTTGAAACCCTCGAGGGTGACGGCACCGAACCTCTCGTGGAATTCATGGATCCTGTCGATCATGATGCGAATGTTCTGACAGGTCTCCTGGTCGGCATTGACCGTGCTTGGGTCATAATCGGCGAACACGCCACGGGCGTAGGAATCGAAACCCACCAGCTTGCATGCGTTGACGATGGAGGGGTTCGTCATGTCCTTGATGCCGTCAAAAAGCATTTCGGCCTCCTCCTCCCTGCCGGCTCTGAGCGCTCCGCGGAGGGAGATGCGGAACGCATCCCTCTTATCGCCCGAGATTGCCCATCTGGAGAGATAGTCGACGACCATTCCGACGGTCGCGCCGGGGACGTTCTCCTTGCCGAGGACCTTTCCGTCGTCCAACTGGATGACTTCGAACTTGGATATCGGAAGATATCCACCCCTGGGCTGATCGATCTGGCTTATGCGCTGTGTGACGCTGACCATTCATTCACCCCCAAGAACAGGCTGCGAACTGCATCCATCAATTATAATTCCATTCGAACAAGAGGCGTTAATCCTCTTCGAGCCCCAGTGAACGGGGTACCCTGCGTAGACTCTATGATCCATTCTTTCATCCTCCATTGGGGGATCTCGAGAGCATGCGCTGACATGAATCGCACGGATGCCCTCGCTTTAAACGGTTTATTGCGTCAGGTTCAGCAGAATCCTATCGTCCTTGATCACGCAATCAAGGCGGACCGGGAACTCGCAATCCAGGATATCATCGAACGACTCCAGGGCGATCGAGTTCCTGATGCAC